>JGI24021J15306_10005084_pt1 | contig 15513 bp, 7 predicted proteins | sample Ectturendosymbi1_FD_15306 | JGI IMG/M metagenome (IMG submission 15306)
GAAACAAATAAATTTCATCACGGGGGGCCCCCTTTCAGCGGGGGGCCCGGGGCAATTGCCCCTGTTGCCCCCCCCTTAATCCGGCCCTGCGTGTATTTCCTCCTCTTGTCACGTCAAGTTCAACAAAGACGGTGTTAGGAATAGAAACGTTTGCTGTTGTTGTGATCGGAAAGCCCGATCGGCATGTGCGCAAAGCTTCACACTGTGGCAGCAAGCAACAATAGAGTTCACCCGACGAGATTATTATTGCTTGGTCGCGCCACACATACGCGGTGTTGTTCTTCGCGCACATTCCGTTCGTAGTGAATCGAGCATTCAGCGCAACGCCATCGGAGTGGTTGCAACACTGTGAACCTTACTGGATATATACATTGATAATAATTTCCCTTGGATGAATGAAAACATAACTTGTATTGCTGTACAATTTTCGGGTTTGATCTTTGAAATAACGTTTCGCTTTGGTCATGGGTAGTGGAACCTTCTTCAAAGTGGGGGGGCACAAGTGCACGTCAAAAACATTATGGAAAATTTTTGTGGTTTGTATTAGCAGATGTGACGTAACAAGCATTTAAAATTGGGTTTATAAGCGTGGGGACCAGGCCCATACGGCCCCTCCGGTTCCGCCACCTATGGCTTTGGTTCGCCTTAAAAAATTTTAAACCGGAGATCCACATTTCATAAATTGGTATTAGCCAGTGGTAATAAACGTATTAATGTGTTTCAGTTAGCTCTTAGACCAGTGGTTCTTAACCTTTACAAACACGCCGAACCCTTACATAGTTTTCCATCTTTTGTCGAACCCCATTTTTGCCCAATGAAACAGAAGGTAAAAATGGGTTAGCTTGATGTGATATAACCATATTTTTAGTCATGTTTCAGATGAACTTTGTCGAACCCAGGTTGAGAACCAATGTCTTATACTTTTCATCATTTCGACATTTTTATGAAACGAATTTAACATATACAACATGCAGCAACGAACCAACAGTCTTGTGAGGTTTTAAGCGTGGTTCATTGATCCCTAACGCAGGTTCGTGGGTTCCAACGCATGGGGAGCCTTGATCCACTTGAGCGACGAATGAAATAATATTGTTACGTTGTAACTTTTAAGGTTCCAGTTATCGTAATTTTCCACAACCTTGAAGCACTAACTGCGAAAATTTGAATAAAAAACATTGCACTGTGTTGTAGCTACGCTCGCTATAATAAGTGGTTCGTAGGCGCCAACATCCCCTACTTCATATTACAACGTATGTCGCACACATCGACTTTAAGCATCACTTTCTGGCAACCGGCAACCTTACTTTTTGCATTTAACCGTAAAAAACTTCGGTGTTTGTTTTACTCAACATTTACCAGATTTAGAACAAACCGAAATGCTTTACAGTGGATATTTAACTTCGTATTTTCATGCATACAGAACGCGTGCATTTGGCAGTTTTGTATTGGCTCTTTCCGCAAAAGTTGGTTTGCTTGTTACAACAGTTATTTCGTCGGACACCGCGGTGAGTGCATGTGCTGCTGGATCCGACTCGCTCTAATTCGTTTCATGCCACACGCGGGCGCTTTTATCAGGACGAGAGATGATCACGCAGCAGGAATCAAAATTTTAACTTTCGCCCGAAGTAGGTAAGGTTAGTGCAGGAGCTAACCGGAAATTTCAAAGGGACTTCATCTAAATTTCTAGTGTTGCGGTCAAACAGAATGAAATTGATTGAAGCAAATTTTCTGCTGAAAAAAGCATTGCCGCAGTCGTTTTGTCATGTTACTGTGGCACTAGGGGAAGCAATATCGCCATTGTTGGTTCTTTTTGTGACGTCCCTTACTGCAGTGTACACGTTAAAGTTGACTGCGGCTATCCCCCTTATTAGGTATGTTCATGTTTGTAGTTTAATACGGAAAAGTCATCCGTCTGGGTTAGACTAAATAAAAAGACTATTTGGAAATAGCAATTAGCGGTATCTTCACACTGGTTCTTATTTTCATAGTGACGTGTACGAAACCCAATGGAAGTTTATTTTTCAAATACTGTGCCTGCTAAAACATTCTCAGCAAAAATTGGATTAGCAACTGAAGAGTTCATTTCAAAAAGACCAACATTTTTTATGACTGCTTTTTGTGAAACACATTGTTCGTAAAATTTCATCGTTGTTATGTGTTACTTAGACTGTTTCGGAGTGGAAACTGGAGTCGATGTTTTCATTTTTTTTCGGAGCCAGAGGTTTCAAGCCTAAACTAGGTGCGGGGTCGCAAGATAGGAATTTTCATTCCGCTCACCTCTGATCAGGACCGCTATGACCTAATTTTTGTAGTTGGGAGTTTGTACGACATCGCGCGGTCTTCGTCAGGAGACAAGATCAGTTCTCATGCAACAACGTGGCTGACCTCTGTTCGTAGCGTTTGAGCGTATCTGTGTTTCGCAATTCAATCTCCAACCAACCTCAACAGCCAAACGTAACTTCGTGTGCCCTTCAACAGCTTCACAGTGATAAAGCGCTATACGTTTTTGCGAAAGCTCACATCAATTTGCGCAAATTATACGCTGCAGACACAATGTGAAACGAGTCGAAAAACATTACTTTCACGGGGCTGTTGCCAGACTGAAAGGAATCAGTAAAAGACCCCGAGAAAGCCTCGTAAATTGGAGGTTTGCTGTCGCAAGTTAAAAACAGGCGCTCAGCGGGAAAACCTGCCCTTTTTCAGCTGCTGGACTACAACAAATAGGTAATCACTTAACAAAGCTGCTCTATCCGAAAACCTGCCAGAATAGCCGATTACATGGCACATGCTTCGTTTATAAGTACAACAGCAATACGCAAAAAATAAGTAGAACCCCAGGTACAAGTGACTGCCAGCATACAGGTGTTGTCGAACACAAGAACAGGCGCAAAATCTCAAACTGATGAAACGAATGATAGCAAACAAGTAATTGGCTTCACATTAACACTGCATGCAACAGTTGGTACTACGCAATACATTCTGCTAAGCAGGGCCGCAACCAGCTGATATTTTCAGGTGTGGGGGAAAAATGATTGCAACTTGTTTTACAAAACGACTAAAAAGGTATTGGCGCTTTCAAAATATTTTCGAAAATTTCTGGAGGGTGATTGCTCGATTGATTGCCCCCCCGGTTGCGATCCTGCTGCGAAGTTGAAAAAAGCCCACAGATGGGTCCATACAAAACGTGAAGACGTACTAGGCATCATTCGTGAAGTTATCCAAGCTATAAAAGACCGACTACCATTGACCCTTTTTTCCGCTTCACAGTGGATGAGTTCTAGCACTAAAGCACTCCACCTTCAACCAATACGATGAAGATGACTGTTCCACAGTAGTGTGAGCGCTGCTCTGACAAAGTCACTGCAAAACCGCACCTAGTTCGGCCACGATTGGTTTGTTACAGTCACAGCAGGATGAATTTATGGATGTTTTGAAGGTTCGACGAATGAATACATGCTGGTTAAATGGATGGCGTCATTCAACAACTTGGTGGTTTAACCCGTCAACTTCGCATATTTTACGCAGACAAATTTGTGATATTTTGACCTTCGCCACAGAAACTTGCAGGAAACCCTTCCTAACGCATAAAGCGATCAGACATTACGACATTGTGTCAAAAATACAATTAAATTATGAGCACGCGAAATATCCAGTTATACTCATCTGATCAAAATGACAAGCAAATAAAGTCGAACAAAAACGAACACTTGTCGTGAAAAGCAGTAACTTCTCTCACAAATGCTGTCGCCGGATTCGTATCTGCGTCGAGCAAGTCTTCATTTGATTACATACATATGCATGAAATACAACTGACACCCCAACAAGAATCCCAAATATTACAAGCGACGGCAGCTGGAATCGGCCTCCGACAGGGAGTGCGAAAATGATTGCTGAAGCAAATGGATGTGGCGATTTAATTTAAGCTTCAGATCGAGGTGCCTCACTTCGTACTAACATATTATTTAGAACTTTTTTGGATGCGATTCATAAAGGATAAAATTGGTTGGTTTTTGAGAATTTCAATTCCTGATTTTGAAAAAATACTGCTAATTATTATGGTACAAACGAATGTTCCTGTACAGGAACGGTGTATTTCGATTTTTTAGTTGTTGCAAGCAGACATATAATTCCTTTATCGCCAAGTACCGCGGTTGTCGCGACATGTTACCCACTCCATTAAATGTGAAAAAGAGACGAAATGCTACAATTCTTTATCGCATCTTTTTCAAAAATGTTTGGTGTGTAGTGTGAAGCAATGCGTATATCAGTATAACGAAAAGTAAAGCAATCGCTATTCTGTCAAGCAGTTTGACCATTAATTTTTCGCAAGAGGCAAACACTTGAAAAATTATCCAGTTGCTGAGTCTAGACTAGATCGTGTTGTAAATGCTACAATTCGATAAATTGCAATTTCCAGGTAACTTTTTCCTTTCACTCGCGNCCCATCGCGATCCACGAAGCAAAATCGGGATTGGAATCGCACCACAACGATACGCTTTAAACAGGGCTGACGAAGATCCACAGCATATGAAACGAACTACGCAGCGGCGGCAGACAAAACTTTCACCCATATATTTATTTTGACTGTTTCCTTTCGCGTACAAGACACCGACAACCTCTGGCACGCAAAGCACCTATAAAACAGGACTGTTTTTTGATGGGTCAAAAAGCGAAGACGGGATCAAGTAAAGAGTGTTTGTTTGAACTAATGAAACCTTGCCTTCATATCTTGAAGTACAGGAACAAAATGAAGCATTTGTTGAAAAAAATGCACAACACTGGTAAGCGCGGAAGCAATGAAATATACTGACATTACATAAATATAGACATCTACAGCAGAAAATGAAAAGGCAATCTCTAAAACGAGTCTTTCAATTCTCCCGCTTCTTGGGCGAAGAGAAGTCCATGACATTTCAGTGTTTGTCCAACCACGTGACTCGCTTTTTACAGCCTCCTCCACGACGTGGGCAGAAAAAGTGAAAACACAAACGTCACAAATTACGCGTTAAACATGCCGGCAAAATTCAGAAAAAGTTTTATGATGGCAATTGGCAATGGAATAATAAATATATTTAGATGCTGCCGCATGTTATGCCTCCCAATACTAAATAATGGGCGATCAACTTGGTTGGCTGCGACTCACACCGAGTGAGATACAGCAGGAGTTTCCAAAATCCGGCCCGCAGGCCAAATCCGACCGCAAAGACATCTTGACAATAATGTGAAACAGGGGTCTCCAAACTACGGCCCGCGGGTCAAATCCGGCCCGCGAAGACATTCCATCCGACCCGCAAAGCCGTTTTGTCAATAATGAAAAAACATTATATTTATGAAACATTTCTTGATTCGGTAGAATGTAACATATCACGAAACAATCGCATTACGTAAGATGTCCGGCCCTCCATATATTGTGTACGAGCTTATGCGGCCCTCGGACAAAAAAGTTTGGAGACCCCTGATGTAAAATAATATATTTGCGTAAAGTTTGTTGATCACATTACGTAAGATTACCGGCCCTCGAACTGCTGGGTACATATTACCTTATGTGGCCCTCGGACAAAAAAAGTTTGGAGATCGATGAGACAGAGTAACGAAAATACAATCGTCTATACTGCGAAACGCAAATATGTTTTGCATTCTACGAAATGCAGAAGCTTCGTCCGCGGTCATTCTCATTTAACGTCAAACTATGCTGGTGTCACTTTCATCTCACCGATATGTTGAATAGTACAGTACATTTAACACGAACGCATTGACAGTAAGGAATGACGAAGCATGTTCTGATATACTGAGAAGCTACTTGCATCAACTAAAAAGGCTTCAAGAGACTGAATCCTGCGAGCGACCTACGCAAGCTCTGATGACGTCCCACGCACAAACGACTGCGTTGAGGGGTCAGGCTCGAAAGTGGATCCAACAATGGTTGTTCGAGAGACACTTTCTGACGGGCAGGTCGCTTTTGGATAAAGAAATTCGAGCTTATAACAAAAAAGACAATAACCAAGTCCAGCTCCCAATACGAGCGCTAATGCAACGTACGCGTTGAAAGTCATGACTGCCAGCATCATGCCATAGCTCATGACGACCTTTATCACGTGAAGAACAGTTTGAAACCAGTGATTCTTCTTCCTGAACAACAAACACCGAATTATTCATTTACAAGCCATTGGCATCTGATCGCTCTAAACTAAAAGTCTCGACGCCACATTTCATCAGCAAAAACGCTTCGGGCGAAATACTTTGCCAACTAGATACAGATTAAAAACGAAAGTACGCTAACCAGGGTTCCCACACATTTGCAAAAACCATTTTCCATATTTTTCCAATACCTTTTCAATGCTAAATCAAATGACTTCAATGCTATCACATAGCTTAATTTTTCGAAAATTTTAGGGTTTCGCGAAAATTTTAATTGGTTAAGGTTTCGCGAAATTGTGGACCATACAAAAAGACTACTTTTTGTGGTCAATGAAGTGTAACGACTAACAAGAAAATCATCAACAAACTTTAAAATTAAATCATTCTCACTGTAATCATTTAATTGTTGCAAAAACTTGACAAGAGGTTGTCTCAAATATCTTTTCTTCACTTATTAAGAAAATTTTCAAAAAATCCATGCGCTTACCCCAATTTTGGGGTAAAGAAAATGGGTAGTCATCAAAATCACTCATGCATGATGTAAATTTTGAATGGTGATATCTCAACAAGCATACATGCTATTCGCATGTGCAATACATCATCTGAAAGCTCTCACTGAGGAGATTTTATTCTTAAAATCTCCTTATTGTTTATTTTGTTTCTTTTGAATAAACATCCACAAAGTTTTTGCCTAAGATTTCAATGTAATCACACTTTAACCCGTTTAGTCCCACGTGCACCACTTTTTGCTGAAATTTGCACAACCATAACTCGCCAGCCAATTGAGTAAGAGAGCTGTTCAAACCCTCTAAAGATGCAGGAAGTCTTTTAGTTCATTTTATTTTACTTGGAAAAGTTAGGGTTTTGTTTTTCTGTGGGTGACCTCATAATTGGGATAGGTTCACGCATTTTGGCTGAGGTCATTGGGCCCTGGGCATCAAACCAATGATCCAATTTTTTGACTCAAAATTTTATTGGAAACTAGGCTAATAATTCAAGTCATTAGACCCCTTGATCAGCTTTTTAGCATTTCTGGACCTAAAATATGGCTCTAAAACCCAAATTTTGATGAAAAATCAAGTCTGGCAAAAGTAACCTTGGCCATATTGGCTGAAGGCCACAACTCGCCAGCCAATTGAGCAGGAGAGCTGTTCAAGCCCTCTACAGATGCAGAAAGTCTTATAGTTTCAATTTAAAGAAAAATTGGAAGGTTTTGGATTTTTGTTTTTTTGTTGGTGACATCATAACGGGAGTAAGTTTATGCATATTTGGATAAGATGATCAGGCCCTGGGTTGCCAACATCAACCCTTTTGTCAAGTTTTTGCAACAATTACATGATTACAGTGACAATGATTTAGTTTCAAAGTTAGATTATTTTCTTGCAAGTCGTTATGTTTCATTGACCACAAACAGTGGTCATTTTGTAATTTGTATGATCCATAACTTCGCAAAACCTTGACCAATTATCAAAAACATTTAGTTTTTTGGAATCAGCATGAGAAGTTCTATCTGCTTATGAAATTTGAGAAAAATCTGAGATGCAGGGTTGACTGGCTGGGACAATTGACATAGAATGACCCAGCGGTTCTTCACAAAGTCTGAGGATTCCAACGTTAATGGCTCTAAAGTATACTTTTCTTGTTATTATACATGAAAGTTGTTCCGATGGGAAAGCAAGAGGCAACACGACTGGACTCTGACTGCATCCGATGCATCTGCATTGGAACAACTTTGTCGAAGACCAAGTGCGTGCGGTCAAGAAATGGGCGATCTCTTCAACACCCTAAACAAATATCTGCCCCGGCGATCGTCAAAGGCACTCGAAGGACAATTGTTGTGTTGTATCTGCATGTGCAGTGCTCGCAATTGCATTGTGTAAGAACTTTCCACAGATGTTCTCGTGTCTTCGCCGTTCTGATAGTCGCGAACGCGACAGCATGGGCCATGTATGTATACATGAAAATTACTGTAAGTGGGAAGATAATGTTATCTGGAGCTTTTAAAACAGAAGTACATAAAGCATGAAACAAACAACTTGAACTTAAGTCTTGCAAAGTCATATAAACAATACAGCAAACAATGATTCCATATGAATCATGGGTTGTTGTGTAGTTGTTTCTTTAAAGTTCAGAATTTTGCAAGAATTAGGCATTAAATGAAGCATAGTCAGTTGGTTCTGCTTTCGTGATAACAGCACTCTTAACGTATGACCACGTCAAACTTCAACATTGCCAGAAGAGCAGATAGAAATGCAAAAAACACAAAAACAAATTGGCACATGCAAAAAACACAAAAACAAATTGGCACATGCAAAAAACACAAAAACAAATTGGCACCTTTCACATTTAACATATTCTTCAGTGTCGTAAACATAAACTGAGCTGCGTGTCGACTCATCAGAGTTTACAGAGCTTTCATATCTGATCGGTATCTTCAATGGTAAGGCATAAAATTTTTTATGAAGAAGGACAGAAAGAAGTCTTAGCCCCTCAAACAGTAAGCCAATGCAAAATGCACCTGAAACAAGAAAGCTACTGCATGAAAACCTTGTTGTTATTGCTCCCTCATGATCAATGCAAATGTTGCAAACTTGTGAACATATTTCATGGCTAGCCGTTGTTCTGTTAAATCATTAAGATGTGTGTCATCAGTGATGGGTTACTAAGAACCTCATTTTCACAAAGACGCCTTAAAAACTAAATTCTGGCAATGCACGCCAAAAAATGAAATGTTTTTACTAAAGCATAAACACTTAAGTTTCAAACAACAAGCATAGCACTAACTAAAGAAATATCCAGAAACACTGACATTTCAGTGGATAATTAACTTACATATTACAGAGTGCATGAACAATGAAAAATAAAATCATGTAACTATGTCAATTTATTAATTACAACCCTAATCTAGAAACACACAACTTACAAATACAAGTGAATAACAGTCCAATGACCGAATTGACTTTCCATGCTTTGAATATAAATTCAAAAGGAACATTCCACCATGAGAAATAAAACTGTTAATAAAAAGCAATAAAACCATTCATTCTTAAAGCAATTTACTCATGGTACCGAATGATATCATTTTACACATACATATATTTATAAATCATTTAACACTTTGGCGTCTGGCCACGTTTGGGGATTTCCAAGAAAAAAAACAGAAATGTCTCAGTGAAAAAAAAACAGGCATAACGTTAAGAGTTGCATCTAAATTCCATCAAACATGTAGGCTGTTGACTGTAGACCAAGGTTCTTCAACAGGGGTTCTGAAGAACCCTAGTGTTCCACTGAACATGCAGTGGGGTTCCGTTAGGGTTCCTCATTTTTTAGGGGAAATGATTTCTTGCCTTAGTATGTTGATGTGTCATTATGAAATTTTTTAGATCAGTATGCCACATTCAGACTCAAAGTAGTCCAGTTGTTAGTCATACAGGTTGAGTGCAGTTAGACTGAGTATACTACAGACTAGAGCTTCTGTTAAGCCTTTGTGGAGATCAGTAAAAACATTGTAAAACCCAACTTTTACGATTTAGTCAAGCCAGATGAAGCAAGATAGCATATTTTCTTATGTGAAGCGAAATAATGACAACAGTGAAGGTGTGGATGGTAATGAGCAATGTAGTTCAAATGTAAAAGAGGCACCTCCTCCGAAGCAGACCAAATGTACTTCAATTGCCAAAGTTAGAAAATTTTTGAGATACGAGTTCTTTTTGCCGAATGACCAAGTATTTCATGATTTTCAAATTTTTGTTACTTGGGGTTCCATGACAAACATGAAAGTATATCAGGGGTTCCATGATGACAAAAAGGTTAAATGGCGCTGCTGTAGGCATAGTAATTTGAGAACATATTTTTGATTCATAATAACAGATATATTATAGGTCTCTATTGTTTTACACATGCAAGTCATACTTTTGCATAAGCTGAACTGGTGAAACCTACATTACAATAATTAATTTTAACAATCAACTTCACATCAAATAAGCTGGCAAGCTTGTATTTGTGTGCAAGCTTCTCAACAATAACATGCCATTAAATTCAATCAGATTTTTGGTATCAGTCCACATTGTCAGCCAGATTTTATAAAAAACACAACCAATAAAACTTAAATTTCCATACCTCCATATCCTGACAGAAACAACAATGGAAATTAATAGCACCTCATGCAAAAGCTCTTAAGGTTGAACTTGGTATCACAACATAGAAAGCATGTTGATGGGTTGAGAATGAGTAAGCACTAACTTTAAGAATTATTTGCACCAACCATCTCAATATACAGAAAATATTTGCTTTTCTGTAAAAAAAATAATAGGAAGCAACCATTCACATACTCACAGAAGTATACACCTACACAAAAATCATAACATCCTATGAAACAACAAGGAATTTTATAGAAAACTGTTCCACAAAAACGAGAAATGACAACTTCTAATATATAAGTGGTGCGTTGATTTGTTTGACATTTGAAATTAAGGAGCATTAATTGATCATCACAACTACAACATTATAAGACATGATCACACGTTAATTATTTTACGTCATCAACCATAAGTCCACAGTCAATTGTGTACTCATATGTGAACTATCACAGCATCAGTAGTTTGAATCAACCTGTTGCTGACTACTTGAAAAAAAAAGCATTTACAGGAATAGTTGAAGTTTTGCAAGTATGCATACATGCCTACAAACTTTAAAATCAACTTTTCGCACAATGTTTGAAAAAGTGGACACAACTCCTGCTTCCTGTCTTATATACATTTTAGCAGTTTACATCATAAAGAAAGATAAATCTTAAAAAATTTAATTTGATTATCCATTCCACATGAAGCCAAGTACAGTTTCCAGCCATTGTCAACTGCTACATGGGCATTGGGCCTCCACCTTAATCTTTTTATTGACAAACAGTGTGACAGATTAGAATCTAATGATAACACAACTCTCATATTCCATTTATTTAAAACATTTACTACAACTACATGAATTTTACCACTCTCAAGACCAACAGCAAAAACGTAATTTGCCGACTGCAACTTTTTATCTAGGAAAGCAATTGCTGTGACAGATTCCTTGAGATCCTCAACACATTTTCGCGATACAAAAACTGTATCTTCTGTCTTAAGTTGCCACATCATTATTTTCTTATCACGTGATGCAGTTCCAAAATAAAGACTGTCATTACTCCACGAGCAAGACCATATGATGCGTGCATGACATAGCTTCTTATCACTCTGTGCAACAATGGAGGTTGACAAATTATTGTCAGTATAATTGACAGAATGAAGAATCCAAGTACGATCTCGCGAAACTGACAGCAAATAACAATCATTTGGTGAGAATTCCATTTGAGTAACAGTTAGTTTGTGACCCATTAACACACCTACTTTCTGCCATGATGAAACATCCCAAAGCACAATTCCTGAGTGCATTGGTTGAGAAGATTTTGCTGCAGAAGCCACTAATGTTTTTGTATTATTACATGCAACAGAAAATATCTCATACACATGGTGGTACAGTTTACAAATTTCTGGCCACAATGTGTTTTGCTGAAGGTGTGTTTCTGGTGGAGGCTTACTGCATATAACAGAACTGAACATGTTTTCAATGTACTGCTCATTCCTGTGCTTTTCCTCAACTTTTTCACCACTATTTGAAGTAAAAAATACGGCTTTGTTGGAAAGTCCAAGTGCTGGAACTGAAGCCCCGATCGGTGCTGCATCATCTGCAGTCATTTTCACGTCATACCCACATAAGTTTTTCAAGTTGTCAGTAAAATTCTGAGATGCCTTAAAGACTCTAAGAACCTTTTCATCAGCACCTGATATAAATTCAGTGCTTGTGAGCATCTTTAAACACTGAAGGTTATACCCATGTATTTGAGGCCTGGCAATTTCAAACCATGAATGAGATGGATGATTACTGCATGGCCATTCTGCAAACAGTCTTGTGGTTTGATCCTCACTTGTACTTATCAAAAATCTACCCAACTGTGGTTCCCAATCTATGTCATTTACTGAAGAAGAATGGCCACCAACTACAACAGATGGAATCCATTCTCCATCAGAGATAAAATTCCATGCATGAAATGCTCCACTAAAAGCATGAGCCAGAATTTTTTTACCATTGTTGCTAAACAAGGCACTGAAAAACCCCATGGAATTTCCACCTACTTCACCCATTCGAACTTTGTCTACCCAGGTAGCAGAGTTAGCATCATAATGCCACACCACAACAGTTTTATCCATAGACGCAGAAAGCAGCTTCAGTTGTTGCACGTCAGCTTGTTTCCCACCCTCAAACTGCCAGTAGACACTGTGAACCCAATTCTCATGACCTGAAAGCACTGCATCAAGAGTAGCAGTGTACTGCAGTTTATCACAAAAGCTAGGAATACTGAAAACATGTTGCTTTGTTTTCAAATTAAGTCCATCACAGTTATTTTCATCAAATACAGAATCCATTTCAGATATTTTCCAAAGCCGGATAAAACAATCTTGAGAGCAGCTGGCAAGCAAGAGCGTATTGTCAATATTAGCAAAAGCAACACCACGCACCCAATCCTCATGACCTTTCAAGGTGATGACACACATGAACTGACCAGTAGCTTCAGAATTTGAAATATCACACAGGCTATAAAGCTTAACATTAAAGTCATCACATGCACAAGCTAACACTGGTACATTGTGATTTGGAAGCAAATGCAAAGCTATTCCAAGAACAAATCCATGGCCAAAATCCAAAGTCTGTACACATGACAAATCTGACATGTTACTTGAGCTTTGCCAAATCTTCACAGTTGAATCAGAACTTGCTGAAGCAATAAGATACGCTGAGTCATATTTCTTGTTGGCAGGCATTTGTGCACAAATTCCATCTAAACTAGTTATTGATCCTTTGTGACCTTCAAGAACCTTGATAATATTAAGTGAAGGCAAGGAGTTCACTACATCCTTTTCTGCTTTCCAACATACAATCTTCTTGTCAACAGAACCAGAGAGCAAATAGGTACCCTTTGAAAATGATTCACCAAAGCAACGAATCCATTTCAGTGACGTAACAGAACCTTTATGATAATTAAATGTCATTGCCCTATGAACATCATCATCACTCACAAGCTTGTATAATATCACAGAATTTGAACAGCCATAAGCAACAACATCACACAAATTAATGTCTATACAGTTTGCTGCTCTGTTTGCTGAAGCAGCAATGTGATCCACTTTTGTTGAGCATAGCATAGTTCTTCTTTAGGGAGAATATAATGCAACTAACACAAATAATTATTAAGAACCTACAAAACAAATAACCTCTCAAGTTATGAAACCATAATGAAATTACTACATATTACATTTAATGAATACAGTATTAGTAAGCGACAGAAAAAAGAATAGCACAAAAGAAAAAATTAATGTGAGGTTAAAACCTACAAATTCACAAAAATGAAAAGCTTACATAAAAAAATACACAAAGGTCAAAAAAACATGGTGTACTTTATTCATATGCTTCACACTGATGCTTTATTAACTAGATGNTTGTATTTTTTGAGCTCTCAAAGGTACTTGCCTAAAATGAGAAGTTCTAGTTAGAAAAACTTTCTGAGAGTGTTGTAGAATTGCTTTAGAAAAAAGTTCTGCAAAGCCTAGCATCACTATATATTGCTATAGTTGAAGTCTGGAATATTTCAGAACCACTTAATGGTTTATATGATAATCTAGGCCAGAGGTTCCCAACCTGGGGTACATTTGCTTATCTGAAGGGGCACATTTACGGTTAGCATTAGAACAGAAATATATAGTTACATATCTTTTAGTTCCAAAAATGCATACATTTTTTTAAACATTTTTAGGAGTACATGTTCATCTGTCGAAATACTGAAGAGGTACATGCTTAGCTTTAAAATGCTGAAGGGGTACACACTAATCTGTCAGAATGCTAAAGGGGCACATGGTCAGAGAAGGGTTGGGAACCCCTGATCTAGGCTGACCAATTATATAACAACTGCAAAGTATACAGCACTATTGGTTTCAACAAAATATAAGGAAAGTTTGTGAATTAATAAAGTCTACATAAATGGTGAAAAAAAAACATTCACAAAATTGGACAATATACAATAATATTACAAGACAAAAACATCTCAAGAACATATAGTTCCCAGGAAAAGATTGGCTACTGGACAAAAATCTCCTACTTATATAGGAGTTAAGATTTGGGAGTCTGAATTTGTCTGAATTTAAAGTAAATATTTTTAATAGGAAATACAAATGATACCTCCTCAACCAAATGATATTGCTAAAATTCTAGTTGAACACCAAATCAAAATATATCATTAATAGACAAGTTGGTGGACTCATTATGATGCACTAAGGCCTCCCATTTTGCGGGGCTCCAAAGTTTTGGGAGTAATCAAAATTTGCAGCATTTTTGTAAGTAATTATATTTTTGTTTTCGAAGTGTATGATGCTGATTGAAGTGTATGACGATCGAAAGTATATAAGGATCGAAGTGTGTGACGATGAGCATTCTCTTTTCATAACGTTGAGATTGGGTTATTGCTATGTGTAATGCTTGTAACAAAGCGTGTTAATAAATTTTTGGGATAACACGAGGCCAGTCAGGTGTTTTCATTCAGCCCAGGAATCTCTCTTGTTCATTTTATGTGTAAGTTAAAGTTTTTGAAGTTCAGGGGGTAAGTTGGATGAGGCGAGAAGCACAACATCTTGCAAGTGCTCATCAGTAACTTGTGTTCTCAACTTGCTCTTGTTAAATTTCATTGACGAAAATACTTGTTCACACTTATATGTGCTGCCAAACACCGATGCCATCTTTCTTGCATGTTTAATAAAGTTGGGATATTGTTTGCATTCAATATATTTTTTATAAAAGTCAAGCAGTCATACACCCTCGGCGTGAACTTTTCAATTTAACTCGTTACTGCACTGCAGCTAAACTAGTTCAATTTCATACTTCTCTGGAACTGCGACCACCTGTACATGAAATTGAGTACTGAAAAATTTGATATTGTTTTCGAGTGAACGAATGTGACCAAAGCGAGATGAAAATTAAGTTCTTAAATGTCGTATCACAGAAACAAATACAGTACTGCTGGTACGTTTGTTCTCTTGAAGTGTAGCAAAGTGAGCATAATTTGCAATTTGTAGTTTACTTTCCCAGAGTCGTACGTTTGTTTGGAATGCGCGTACATTCATCCGCATCTCGTGCATCAATTAAAGATTTCCCTGAAGCTGTAAATTGAAGTTGTTGAAATCCGATGTTAAATCGACCAGAAATGCCAAATTATTAACCCATTCTTGATCGCGAAATTCTGCAGCATTAATGTTTTTACTTTAAAGGAGGGTTGCTATTTCTTCCCTCAATTTG
>JGI24021J15306_10005086_pt1 | contig 15512 bp, 9 predicted proteins | sample Ectturendosymbi1_FD_15306 | JGI IMG/M metagenome (IMG submission 15306)
CGTAGAGGGCTTGAACACCTCTCTAGCTGCAGCAGGCGCCGAGTTATATCCAAAAAACCTAGGGCCAATATATGGGTTTTGGTGGGCGTTAAAGGGTTAAGAAAAAGATCTGCACAAATAAAGTTTCTTTTCGTGTTTGGAACGCACTCCAGAGTTTGTAATGGTAGATTAAAAACGTGTTCTACAATATGAAAGATCCCATATGTTTTCCTGTTAATAACATGGTTTACTAAAATTTATCAATCGATTTTGGTGATAACGTGTTCTCTAGAACCTACGTTTCTTGCAAATTAGAGAAACTTGGTTTTAGCCCTGTTTACAAAATAACTCTGTTATACCTCATAAAAAGTTTTGAACAAGAAGAGGTCTGCGAGATGTTCTGTCCACTGAATGCGAATTTTACAACTTCGCTTGGCAAACGCTTACATTTGCAAGCAATTTTCACAATTTTGTTAAATTGTTGGATTGTTTGCGGTTGCAGAAACTAATAGTTTTGCAAATAGTAAAGCTCAAAAGTTCCTTTTCCTGACAATCGTTTTCAATGACACGAAAAAAGTAAAATGAATTTACAAGAGTATGACACAAACCATTATATATAAAGCATTTTCCACACTTCGCCAAAAACAAAGATTCGAGCTCGAGCTCGTAAAAGTGATTCAACCAAGTTTTATGAGGAAAACGCCCGTTGAACAATCGTGTGCTTCACAAACAGTTAACCTCGCGCTTACTTCATGACATCATTCTTTTACGCAAGCAATGCGGTAGAAGTGGATTACCACGTACTCTGAAAAAAAAACAACTTACTTCAGTTGATATGTTAGGCATGTTCGACAGAGCGTAGTAGGGATCCTGATGCCTCAGACTGATGTTGAAAGTCGCTTTCATTGCTGGTTCATCAAAGCACGGGAATGCTTTGCGAGCATCGGTAGGCTGCATCTGAGTTGTGGCAATTACGCTAAACAGATTGCAAAGAAGTTATAGCCAACGCTGTTTTGCAGCGAATATTTTTCTCTTGGAGTGATTCTTAGAGTACGCAAATATCAGCTCATCCAAGCACCGTTGGACTTCAATCGAACATTTGACACTAGTCTTGAAAATATTAAAAAAATTGTGCTTTATTAAGTGCTTAAAACATCTCACTACTGCTGCATGCGGCGCCACCGCACTGCGCTTATTTTCTCCCACAATGTTGATAAAATTTTGGTCTAACATTTTGCGCAAGTACTCAATGCGTTCATCGCGAATTGAAATCAGTTAACGTCAGTCTTTCGAACTGCATCTTTATCGTATAGGAAAGCATTGTAACGACTGCTGGCGACATTCAAATCATCCAATCCGCGTGATATTCATACGCGCACTTGATCCTTCACGCTACACTTACAATGACGTTCCATCCGGTTTCTCGTATGAACTTCTATACAAGCCGCCCAGGTCATCAGCAAGATTGCCTTCGAACTCAGTGTAGAGTGAGTAGTTCATGCCGACCGTCATTTTACTTTTCAAGGGTACGATCAGGAACTGGTGCTTTTCATTCCACCAGTAATCATTCCATTCCACGATGGCATCCTAAAAGAAAAACAACAACATATGAATTTGTGTCCACCGAAAATACAAGTTTTACCAGCCAGCAATAATGAAGTTCGAAAAACTGTGCAAAAAACACGACTTGCAACAGCACCTTAAATACTGTATAAGAAAAATTGCTTCTTTTTGTTGAAGGAGGTCTTATACCAGGGGTATCAAACTCAAATTGATCCGAGGGCCAAATGAGAACTTATAAAGTAACCCGAGGACTGCATTATGACGCTGACGCAACAATGGAGGTACCTGAAATCTACAGGAAGAAACAGCATTTACATCTTATTCCTTGCGAAAGATATCAAGCAAATCGTTTATAGCCGTCTCTACGTTCGTTTGAAAGGAACTTGTTTACTCGATAACCGAGCATTTGTAAATAAACTACACCGGTGAATAAACTAAATGACGTCAATGTTAATTATTTGAAAATTTCCAAAAAGCATCCCGGTCCGCACAAAACGACCTCGCGGGCCACATGTGACCAGCGGGCCGCGTGTTTGAAACCCCTGTTTCAGACCTTGTGTTTCCTCACCAAAAACAAGTTTGATCGTTGTTCTCATTAAGGATGAACTTAAAACTGTGATGTCAAGCCAATATTCTTGCAATGACTTTAAGCTGAGATTATAGACGGGGTAGGGACTTTTACAAGATGGATGATTCGGTTGCCGTTCAGGAAAAGCTGTTTGCAAACTTGTGAGACAAAGCTACCCTTATCCCGCGAACTTAATGATCGAGAATTCTCACTGTAAGATTTCTGCAGCTCTCAAGAAAAGTTAAATGCGACGCGAGTCTGTTTGCCCAATTAAAAGAGGTGCAACCTTTCACATGCTCCACTGCTTCCCTGAGGATTTTACGCGTGCTCGAGTGCTCGCCGCCTTTTTCAGAAGCGAGTTTCAAACGAAAGATTGACACAGCACAAAGTTGGTAGATTTATTCGTCTTTATGAACAGCATAGGCGTAGCCAGGGAGCCTAGGGGCCATTTTCCCCAAAAATCTTCGGAAGATATAGTCATTTTGTGCTTTAAGAGGCGGTATCCGAAACAAAATAGGGTTATTTGCCTAAAATCAAGCGTTTTGGCCCTTCCCAAATTTTGGGCTGGCTACGCTTTTGATGAACTGTGCAGTTTTTTGAAAAACATGCATTAATAACCTATGGTTACTGCGCCGGAAAGATTGAAAAAAACTGACAGAAAATCGTTGCGATCAGTCTTTCATACGCGTTGAAACAAACACTTATAAACTTTTGATGACATGCGCATGAGTGTATAATCTTAGAAAATGTTCACTTATGCATTAGAGCAGGGGTTCCCTTCAGACCATACCCCTGCAGCTTTTCGACAGATGAGCATGTGCCNCTAAAATACCTTATAACAAACAAGCTGAGTAAAATAACAAAAATCCACTGAATTTTAATAGGCTGTTCAATAAATATATCCCTTCAGATAGGCAAATGTACCCCTAAGTGTACATGTACCCAGGTTGGGAGCCCATGCATTAGAGCAGGGGCGAGGAACCTGCGGCCCGCGTGAACATTTGATATGGCCCGCATCAGAATTTTCTTTACATAAGCTCCATGATAAGCAGATAATATTGTCTTAACATGCCTTTTATCCTCGTATTAAGATAAAGGTAGAATTTTAGGATAAATTCAATTGCTATTTGCGGCCCGCCAGCGATAATCCACAATTTATGCGGCCCGGGATAGTAAATTAGTTCCCCATCCCTGCATTACAGCAGCAGGGTAGCCAGCTAAAAAATTCGGGGGAGCCAAAAGAATTTTTGGGGGACAAAATGTTTGATATTTGGGCGAATAACACTATTTTGTTTGAAAACTGCCTCTGAAAGCACAAAATGACTATATGTTCTAAACATTTGGGGGTGCATGGCTCCGTAGACCCCCCTTGGCTACGCCTATGCATTAGAGGCTCGGCCCTTACTTGTTATAGTTAAACGGTTTGCTGTCCGCCATTCATCAAAACCTATACCATTTAACGGCCAAAGAAAATTCGGGGTAGCTTTACTGCGGTAGGATCGATGAACCATTCTTCCCCTAAATGTATTTGCATTTAGTAATTAGAACTACTTTTTCAGTCTACCAAATAGCACAAAAACATGGCATTCAGGATAAAAAAGACTTCGTTGCTTTGTTAGCACAGCTTTGAACTGCGAATGTTTGTTCGAAACTTCCGGTGCATCGCCTAGCTGGCGAAAAAAGTAACTGCGTCAAACAAAATAGTGACCACGACGAGGAGTGAGAAAATCAAACGAAACAACATGGAAAACAACGACGAACAACTCAAAGAAGCATTGCTCCAAAAAGCAATTTTGTTCTAGTTGTGCCAAACACAAGAGCTGAACTCGTCTGATGCCATGAGTTGCAAATGCAGTCAGAAAAATAACCTCGGGCGCATCGGACTTTTCGAGCATTTCTGTATGCATTGCGCATTTTACGCGCGGTTGGTCCTGGTCACGTTGACAGGTGTGCTTAACGAAAAAACAATGATTCACAAGAGCGGAATGGCGACTTGCGTTAAATTGTTGTTGCCAGCCTGTTCATTTGATTCGTTTCACCTTGAAATACATCAAAAGATTAGAAGCATCACCAGAGAACGAAGTGGTCGGTTTTGCTCGCACTCACACATGGTTGTTCAGTGATTAGAGCGAGAAAAAAAAGCGGTAATACAGTAGCATCAAGTATCGAAACTATTAGGCATTTGTTGAGCGATGTCCACGTTGTTAGCGTCACTCAAAAGCACAAACAGCGCCGCAGAGTGTATAAGCCTTAAATATCTAATAAAGCATTGGCGCAGTTCAGAAAATTATTGTGGTGTATTTATTCGCAAACACGACTGTGCAGCTACCGAAAATTTACACCTGCCGTTAAACGTTGAGTTAATTAGCAAAGTCCGATCGTGCGTCAGTATTTTGTAGACTTCAAATTAATCAAAATAGTTTTCTCATTTTCGCGGCACGTTTGTCATCAATAAACACCGTGCTAATATCAGTCGAAACAAACCCCATGCTTGCGAAATTTAGAGCGTTTTCGTATTCTGTACGCTCTACAGTTCCATCAGTACTTTTTCTTGCCTGTTATTGGCTCTCAGCGTACAATGAGTTGAGTTGAGTTTATTTGGCGAAAGTTAAGAATTTCAAAGACGAGAAGGAAACCATAGCAATTGCAAAAACGCCAGGGCACCGAAAAAAAACCAGTGGCTTTTTCGAACGTAATCACATTTGCCCCACCATTACTGTTGTTTCAGGAAACAGCGTTAGGGTGTATAGCTAACTTTGAAAAAGTTAACCGTGGCTTAATTTTTAGAAACGAACACATCAATAGCGTTTCAGCGTTTGCACAAAATTTCTCACAAAATTTCATAAAATCCGCTCTGGTCAGATCTTAAACCTACTTACGCTGCTATCCTTGACTTCCACTTTGCTGATGTCCAGTTTATTGGCATGGATGTAAATGTAGTCGGTGGTTTCATTGACGGTGAAGAAAACTTTGCTTGTTCCATTAAAAGAGTAATTACCGGATGAATCCGGTTTGAGAATTGGCCATAGATCCACATCGTAGTGAAAGGGAATGAGTGCTTTAGGCAAACGAATTTCAGTCCATGGTCCCGTTGGTTGGGCAGTTGTGCTTGACGCAGTCGTCTGTTCATTGGTGGTGCTGGCAGCGGTGGTGGTGGCAGCAGTGGAACTAGTTTTATCCGGTACGTTACATTCTTCTACTTTTGGTCGTCCCACCAAACCAGCCAACAGACCAACCGCAACTGAAAAAGTATCGTTATCCCTGATTTACAAGCTCACAATTCCTCTCGGTGAAGTCAGCAGCTTGAGACAAACTAAGGAAAGGAGGGACCATTTTAAATGGAATCGACACACATCAGTATTCCAGCATAAGCTTGCGCGCGTTTGAGTTATGAGCGAAGAAGATTTATATAACAAGTTACAAACAACAGTAAAGTTTCAAATATTGCAGCAACTCGGGAAAACTATTTTGGCAATGAGACTACGACTTCTGCATCATACTTAAAACGGATACCAAGAGTAGATTGCGTTGTCACCAGTTGCCATCATTACATTTTACACATTCATACAAATTTGCTTATCGGTAAAATAAATTCGTATCTTTATCTAGTAACGTAGGAACTAAAGAATTATTTATAATGTAAACTTTTCAATGCAAATTTTGAGCACTTCTTCACACACTGCAACGAAAACCTGTTCAAAATGATTGAAGTGTTTCCCACAAAGTTTTTCATCTTGCAACACAAGACAAAACCAAGCCAAAGAATATCGACTACAGCTTTGTAAGAGCAGCATCAGCATAATATCGTTTTACTATAGCTCGAATGTCAGTTTTTGAAAACGCTCTTGGTAATACTTTTTACATTTCTTTGCAAAAAGACCAGGAGAGTAGACCACATACAAACATAGGTGTTCTTCTGATGCTACTGATATTCTAGCTAGAGGCTCTATAAACAAACTTACGAATTATCAGTAAAGTGACGACAACGCAAATGATTGCAGCTGTCTTGCTTATTACGATTTTTCCCTTCATTCCTTTCTTTCCAGAGTATGATCCTCCAGACAAGCTATTGAAGTCTTCAGACATTTCCGAAAATCAATGCCAAGTGCTGTTACGAATCGTTAAACTAGAACCTATGCTACAAAAAATGCTGTTAAACCATGCGAGCAAATAAAAGAATCGTGCTTAGAATGCAGTGCGTTTACAATCTGCACAAGCAATATTACTGCGCAAACACTGATGATGTTTTTGTTATTAATGTCCAAGTTGTGCGTTAAAAGTATAAGCTTTAAATGATCTCAGCACCAGAGCGATCAGTGCTTATTTAAAGTGTTTTGGGAGACCAAAACGACCTCTCAAATTTTCCCAACGGTCTCTCAAAATACCGTAAAAACTCGTTTTACTACCACCACCAAAATACGCTAAAACCTCGGTTTACGACCATCTCAGTATTCAGATAAAATAGCTGCTGTCTCAAAAAATGTCTTTGTGGTCAGCAGGGTCAAACCTTAAAATATCCCCGCCAGAGATTATTCTGACTTACAACTAATAATTATGTAAAGCGTGACCAATAACTACAAGGATGTTTTCACGTTCAAACAAGAAAGTTTAGCCGGAATTGTGGGCTAAATAAGGGTCAACATCAAGTAAAAAAAACAAATAAATGAATGCTTATATAAAAAGATCAGTTGAAAAAAGACTAAATGCGGCTCACCTTTGCTACACGATAGATCGTGCTTCATTCATTGTTTAAAAAAGACAAGAGATGTTCTCATGTTTAACGCAACAATAACTGACAACGAAGTGGCACGAAAAACTGCATGTTGTCTAGGGGCGGATCCAGCCAGTAAGGTTAAGGGGGGCGGTTTCAGTATTATCTGTTAGTCAAGTCTCATACCGCCTTCGCTACTGTAAGAAGGATGAAGTATGGGCTACTTCACAACACTCCTGTGACAACACAGTGGGCAAAAAATGGCCTTATATCGCGTTTGCTGTTTTCCGAATTGTACAAATCATCGTGAATAAAGTTTTACTTTCGTAGGTTTTAGGGGGGGGATTGCCTCAATCTCCCCCTGGATCCGCCCCTGATAATGTCATAGAGTAATTCATCCGCCCTTTCCGCTACTTGCGCCGTTTTAAAGTTTTGTGACCACTCGATAAACATGCCAGTTTGATGTAGAAACATACATCCTGAAAATGTGCTAAAAATACGGCACTACAGCACTGCGACAGTTACATTGTTAAGAACAAATTGTCCCAAACATAAACATTGAACGTGATTTAAATTTACTTTTTTACATATAAATTTACTCCTAACAACAAAGTCTTTGTCCTCCCAGCCTTCCGCCAACAAAAATTCATCTCGATGGACCGCGTTACGCCATTGGTCAGGTCTTTTTACGAAATCTGATTTGCTCTCAAGCCAAATCACCGCAGAACATACCAGTGTCCGTACATGAGGTTAACGGGTTTAGTGCCCGAAAACCTTAGAAAGTAAAATGACCATTTTCAAGAAGTTAACTTTGTTATAATTGCAAATTCTCCTTGGGTAAATCAATCGAAAATGCCTTTTAGTTTTTCGCTGGTTCAGTTCAGAAACCTCGACAGACTTTAGACTTTTCTTTTCAGGTGACACGCTCTTCTACCTTAGTTCATATGTTCTATTTATTGTCAAATAATTAGATACCTAAACAAAAAGACTTTTGTCCAAACGGAAAGGAACTACAGATGACGTTACTGGACCTTCAAGCGGTATTCATTTGGAAAAAGGTTTAAAAGAACCGTTCATTAGCTCTGCATCTTAAACATACACCGACATTACGGGCAAGTATTAAACACACTTCTCGTCTTTATCTAGCAGTTCGTTGAAATTGTGCCTGAAAACTGCAAGCATCCAATTTTCCCCTTGTGAGCTATGGAAAATGTGGGCGAAACCCACCTGGCCCCGAAAGTCGCAACGCAACACCGTTGAGATGCGTCCATGTTTGTGGACAAATCAGCGTCAGCTGTTTTCTACAGTACAAGCCTCTTGCATTCACCAAAGCCTCACGTCTCATCTGAAAACCTTTTCTAACGCTTTCAACCTGGTGCAAACGCATTCATTGTCAATTAACAAAAGGATGATATGCACTGCAGGCCAAGGCATGTCAACAATATCAACAAACCAACAATACCTCCAACTGTGCAATCATTTGTGCATCGGCTCAACAAAAGGGAAACTGGGAGCAAACGGTTTTTGACAACTCCAAACGCGTTTGGGATAGTCAACTGAACGACACTAAACAGCGTCGCATTTTGGCAACNAAACGACGTCCCGGCAACGAAAGTTTGCTCAGCAGCACGTTGGCAATCCGCATTAGAACAAAGTGCTCACAATCGACGCAGAATATTTACTCTTGATTTCGTAACGCTCGTGTAAGGCAGTTTACGAGGTTGTTCAGCAATGAAGCACAGATTTTTCAATCCTGCGTTAATTCTTTATTCCAAGAAAAACTGTTGGTGGAAAACTATTTAGCGTCAACCGTGGCAACAGGCAAAACTTCTCTTGCAATATGTTATTATCTATGTCAGCGTTGGTTCCACATTTCTGACTTAACACCGACACCTTCGCCATAAAAGGTGAAAATACTCTATAATCTCACACGCGGTATGCTCTACATGACACAAAATAACTTTCTGGTGTTTTTTGTAAATTTTCAAAGATGAAATTATTTTAAAAATTAGTTGGTGGAAAACTACATTTGAAAGTATACGACGTAGAAAAGTTTTCGCTGATAGTCCTTTGTTTCTTTTTGCACGCCCGGTGCATGCACAACAACCACGTGTGTACTGTACTTCTTCAAACTTTTGTGGAACATAAAACCACTTAGTGACATTGAGTTTCAGCAGGTTTTTTTAAGGTGTTTTAGGGACCCGTTTCGGGTCCCTAGAATTGAAAATCGGGTCCTTACAATCAGAGAAAATTATCATCGGGTCCCTAGAATCAGAGAAAATCGGGTCCTTAGAATCAGATAAATCGGGTCCCTACAGGTCCACACCAGGTACCTAATATTTTCCTTTAAAAAACCCTGGTTTCAGTCAGCACAACTTTCGACCAGCAACTTGTATTAGTTTCCGATGTGTAGCAAAACACTTGGTAACACATACTTGCCGTCATGGTCGTATACTGTATGATTATATTTGATAAAGACACGCGTGCAGCAGATCTAGCCAACGAGTGGCTTGATCAGTAAAGTAAAAAACTCTATAAGATACCTAAAAAAGCACAAAATGCAATTAAAAACTCCGTTAAGTAAAAAAACTCCATAAGCTTCTCAAAAAAGCAGAAAATGCAACAATTCTAGTTTTCCTAAATCTGCAAGCGTCAATAACTTTGAGCAACGGCTTTGGATTATGGCAGCGGTGGCCAAACTGCCGCCCGCCAAATACCTTGCATATTTTTTCAAGCACCACGTTTCCGACTGTGGGCAGCAGTGAAACAGCATTGACCGCTGCTTGTCAAGTAAATCGCACTGTATCCGGCACTCCAATGGCCAGGCAGTGGCGAATTCGGCCCTCGGGTCAAAAAGTTTAGCCACCCTTGGATTTGGTATACTGTGGTTACCCTGCAGCTCCTGGTGTTTGCCACGCTGAATCAAATAGTTTTACAACCTCTTTGCAGAAAAGCACTTAGTCGTTAAAAAGTCGTCAATTTAATCACATTTGCTGGTGAAGTCGGAAGGTACAGTACATGGGTGGACGCGGTTCCCTTACGCGACGCGAACATATTGGCAGTTATGTCGTTTTCTTTGTTTGCGAATTTCTCCATGAAAAATTCCCAACCTTCTTCACGTTATAGGAAGACGTGCTCCTCTATCTCAGTTTTTGACGTTATCGTTGATCGGATCGACGTGTGATTGATGACAGTTTTGTTTGCCGTCCGGTTATTTTTTGACAATAAACCGTACCTTACACTTGCTCGAAGCAAAAGAGTGTTGAGAATTGCTGGTTGTGATGCTGGAAAAGTAGAGGACACTCGTGAATCCTGCCAAATAATAGGAAACCAAATGGGAAAGCATTTTCAAAATGCAGAGGAGGAATGCAAACTTTTCTAAATTACGATTTAAACCTTGGGTCTTAAACTCTAACTGCTCCGAGAGACAAATAAATAAGGACTTTTGAAGCAACTCCTAGGTGAACATGCTGTGAACTTTCATTACAGTGATGAAATAGTCGATAAAAAGGTATCGTGTGTGGTATGAGATATAGGCAAATTATTTCTAGTCATCTTACCGAAAGAAACTTATTGATTCGCTGGCTTGACACTTTTTAAACAGTGGCGGATAAGATCACTTCGTTGGTAATTACTGTATTCGAAATTTCATTTCCACAAAGCATCTCTGCCGCAGAAAAGGCCTTCGAGAGCAACATGCAGCCTATAGCAAGGGCTTAGGAGCCTGTTTTAGCAGTCCTACACTCGTAATGTTTTACGACGGTGCACGCCTAAAGACCTTGCTTGTTGCATGGCACCATGGTATCAGCACAACTCGCAGAAGACAAACGCAAATACTAGTAATATAAAAATAGTCACGGTTGCGACCTCATGTACTAAGTTTGGGAGACACGCGCTAATCGAACAGAAGTTTAAAAGGCATAGGTCCTACGTTTTTCATGAAAAATTTGAAACGTGGGATTGAATTCGTTAGTTTCAAAATTAAAGCGCATCTGGGGGTTACCTACAGTCCCAGGTGTAGCGGTCACTGNTTTCTTCCTGCAGCGTGGTTTTCGAGAGTGCAGCGCAGATTATTTGATCGAACGCACCTCATGCACGATGTCGCGATACGCCTTAAAACACCAGGCTCGACACGCGCGAAAGGGCAGGGTTGCCAGTTTGGCTTTTGTGAGGCTAAATTTGTAATTCTTGGCTTTCTTTCAACTCCCTTGACTTTTTTTAATTTTTGAAAAAGGCCAAATGAAATTTGGATTTTTTGGGCTTCATTGGCCAATTATACTTTTTACGTCGATTTGGCAGATTTAAAGAAGATTTTGGCAGATTTCTGGTTACTGGCAGATTTGTAGACACCGTTTCTGGACACAGAAGGACAACATTTTTTTGGTACCTCTGCACGAGAATTCATAATTTTTTGTTTTGCTTATTCCATGCTTTTAGGTTTGCAGTTTCAGGTTACTCTTCAGCAAGATCAAAAGTTTCGAGAAGTTAATTAATGGAGTGAGCTTTATTTTTTTTGTATAAAATATTCATATATTGCCTTTTAATCTGGCCTTTTTTACTTATGACTACCTGGTAATCTTGGAAAGGGGTGAGAGCCACTATTACTGTTTGCACTAGCATTGGTTTGGAGACGTCTCGAGTTTTCGTTTGATTATGTTCAAATCTTCTTTTCGAAATGTCTTTAAGTTTGTCTGTGGAGTAAGATAAAGTCAGCTAAGATAAACAAGCTTGCTTACGTAAAACTCAGTCTCGCTGTGCCAATAGATCCCAACTACTAGACTCCAGAGGTTACCAATCTCGTCGCCACAAATGGTTCCCAGACCGGTCATCTCGTCGCTATACAGGTTTCACACTTTATAAATTAAAACAGGGTTTCCCTTAAATTAGAGGGTCGCTGCTAATATCCAAGCAATCCTCCAATTTCTAATCTATGTTAAATTTTTAATGTTTATTTTTTTACGTAAGTTTTCGTGATGTCTTGCAATTTTTCACAAAGTTATTAACATACCAATAGAACAGAAATACAACCATAGGAATGGTCTGTTTATGGTATGTCGCAAATCGAGGCGTTAAATTACAACCGTTCATTGTGGGTGTTGGACTCCAACAAGGGTGTGTGCTATCATCACTCCTCTTTATGGTCAGTATGAAGTGGATAGACAGTCACTGTGGACTTGACGAGGGGTCATTGTTAGAACCTTCAAGACCAACCGTTTGCTTATTGCAGATGATTTGGTACTGCTTGTATCCTTTGAGCGGGGTCTTCAACATGCACTTCGGTTTTCTGCTGCGTGCGACCGAGCCAGAATTAAAAGCACCGCTTAAAAGACCGAGGCATAGGTGTAGCCAGGGGGGGCCAAAGGGGGCATGCCCCCCCGCTCAAATTTTTAGAAAATATAGTAATTTTGTGCTTTGAGAGGCGTTTTTCTAAGCAAAATAGTGTTATTCGCTGAAAATCAAATATTTTGGCCACCCCAAAATTTTTTGCCCCCCCAAATTTTTGGGCTGGCTACGCCACTGGACCGAGGTATTATGTCTCTCCAGAAACACAGGTCAAGTTTATGTCTCTCCAGAAACACAACTCACCAGAATCACAATCAAGTGTACGCCTGCAAGTAAGCGGCAATACACTGCAGCAGGTCGAGAAGTTCAAGCACCTCAGGGTGGTATTCACGAGTGGCGGAAGACAAAACAAGGTGATTGATATACGGCTTGCTAAGGCAAACGTAGTTCTGCGTGAGATTTATCGCTCTGTGGTCACACAAAGGGAGCTTTCAAACACCGCAAATCTTTCAGTTTTTAAATCGGTCTGTTCCGTTCCTCACCTGTGGTCATGAATCTTGGTTGATTACTGAAAAAGAGCTATCTCAAGTGTCAGCGGCAGAGATGGATTTTTTGCGAAGATTTTACGGCGTGACACTTCGTGACGAAGTGCTCAGCTTTGAAATTCGTACAATCCTGAAAGTCGAGCCACTTCTCCGAATAGAGATCCCAGCCGTACGTTGGTTCGGCCATGTGTCCAGAATCTCTCATTAAAGATCGGCGAGGCAAGCTATGCTGGCTACACCGACGGGAAGCGGCCCAAAGGTCGACCACGGGGCAGATGGCGTGATTACTTTTCCAACCTTTCTTAGTCCCGTCTTGGTGTGGAGCCAGCACAACTATCTACGATTGCTGAAAATCGAGAGGTATTTTGAGTCCTCCTAGAGCTGCTCCCGCGACCCTTCGCAGAGAGGAACAGCGGGTATAAAAATTAATTAATGAAACACACCGAGCGAGACATATCAGTGCATTCTCTTGCAAGGATGTGACTCCATAAACCCAAACAGGTAATTTTACGTAAAAGGGAAAAATGAGAAAAAGGTTTTAAAAAATGAGATGACCTTCACTGCTATGTTGCTTCTACAATGTGAGACAAGCTTTATATGAACTTGCACCCCAAAATTACCCACTGAAACGCAGGGAGTTTTTCATTTTTAATGTGGAGTAAACGTTTACTGAAAATGTACAAACTTTAACAAAAATATTTGAGTAAACTTGAGATATTAAACAGAACTTAAAATTATAACAGGCAAAGAAACCCAACATCTAGCTAGCGCTACAAAATTTTTAAAGTCAACCGAATCAAGCAGTGTTCTTGAATATTAAACCTACAAGGCAAAAAGTAGCTTTGGCGTTAAAGGAAAAGCGTCAAAGGAAAAGCCACGTTTGTGGCAGTTGCGAAAGAAAGCGTGTACTTGGAAAGAATGAAGATGAAAAGTTGAAAGCTGTGAAGTGCTGACATATTTTAAACTTACCGGCTCGCAAAGCAACAAATGACGTTTTTGGCTCTCCACTGTAGTTTACGGCAAAAGTTGCGAATTATCCAGAAAAAGCGTCCATCACAGCGATCGTCATAAAATCGTGTCAATAGCAAAGGTTTCAGACCACGCGACTTCTCACCAAACCCCTGCAAAATGCTTTTCCATATGCCTGTAAACTTTTGCTGCAATCATTCTGAAAAACTGAGCAATGACTTGTTTTCTCATTCAGTATTTTCTTTGGGAAACACGATAGCTCATGAACGCACCACGTTCGTGGTACTCAGCTTTTGTTGTGACATAACAACTCGTGTGCGAAGAAACGATGAGCAATAAATTTCGAAAACGTTTTATAGGATCAGACTTGCATGAAAATCACAACTTTCTACTGAAAGTGACAATCTCCAACGTCAGTTGATTAGCGAAATATAACTATCGGTGAAATAAACCGAGCTCTTATAGCTTCTTTAACCACCGCGATAAACTTCATGTATAACTTTTCCGGGTTTCTTTCGAACTACACGATGTGGAACTGTGACAAAAAATAGTCTTCATCAAAACCTCATTGCAGAAACTACTGTCATGGGCTTGTTGAATCTGAGCGAGTAACCTCAACTGCTGATGATTGAACAAATCGTGAGTTAAACCTCGAACTCAAGAACCTTACCAATGAGTAAAGCAGTGTAAATAAAGAGCAAAACGAGACGTCCAACCAGTGAAGCGTAAATAACTTTGTAACAAAACTACGAGAATGGCGAACCATCGCAGAGAGCGCGAGCGCGTCTGACCTGTGATGATGGTAGGAGTTTTGCAACTGCAAATGCACTGGTGATCGTAGTCGGCTTAGCAACTTTAGTCGGGAGTCAGATCAATACTGATACGACTAGGCTGCCTCGTTGTTGGTAGCGTTTGGGGAAACCAGCAATGCTGCATGCAAGACGACCTTCCTCGCAAACAAACTCTACGTTGGGCAACACCCCGAACTTCCACACTGGTTCCTACACCCGGAACACTATATTGCTTCGCCAAACCGAGAACCCTATAGTAGCAGGCGTTACCAAGACGTCTGCAAAACTGTCGTCTTACATCGTTTTCTTCGGCCGTTATTTTCATTATGTGGCAAATACGTTTTGCAACGTGCATAATTCCATGTTTTGTTCTGACCCAGCGACAGTGTAAGTTCTCCGGTTATAATTTGTATTAATTTCATGCAAGCAAAGCCTTTTACCCTGCAACACAGAAATGGTTTCTTTATCCAGCAGTCAGAAATTCTACAAATGATGTTTGATTGCCAACCACTGCTGTTTTTACCGCATTTTTAGCGATTTTCCAGCAGGTTTGGAGAAGGTTAATGATACATTGCAAGAAAAGGCGTGGTTGGTTCCGGTTGATTTCATCTTCGATTTTTCTGTTTCAGCCTGAAACGTTTCAAACTGGTTTCCTCGAGTTATTCTTATTTTCTTTTGAGGCTCTACTTCCTGAATCATGTTTTACCTTTTTAATTCACCTGATGATTTGATGGGAGTTATTTTGTGGATAAAACAAGGTAGTAACTCGAACAGGCACTCTAATGAAAAACATGGATTAAACATGAAAAAATATGAAACTGGAGCGACTCTCGACTGGAAGTTTGAAAGTAATCAGTGTTACGCATTGACAATACGACTCTCTTCATAATAATATTATTCATAATATGGCTAACACTATCCAGGGATTCCAAAATCGATTCATTAACCAAACGCTCAAAGCAAGGCCAAAGTTAAAAATGACGACGCGGAGATCACAAATTTGCTGTTTGTGACGTCACAATTTGACGTCATAGTCCTGTTTCCAAACCAACGTTTTAGCGAAGTTCGTTGACATAATATGCACGTTTTTCTATACATCCACT
>JGI24021J15306_10005087_pt1 | contig 15511 bp, 7 predicted proteins | sample Ectturendosymbi1_FD_15306 | JGI IMG/M metagenome (IMG submission 15306)
TGGTCCACCGACCCAGGACAGTCTCATTCGTATTTCACATTGTTGCGCAATAATTGAAATAGCTTGTCACGTTGCGTTCAGACGAGAGAATTGGTGGCGAGAGAACTATTTTGCATGTCTGATTCTGCTTGTAAGTTTCCCCACAAACGGGAGTTTATTTTATGTGGATATGTATATGCTATTTCGGTTTCTGCTGATCCTTTGAGAGAGCTCATTTGCATACCCGATTCCCAGCAAATATGAGTTTTCTTAATGTGAGAGAGTTTCTTTGCATATCTGATTTCCAGCAAATGGGAGTTTATATGTCATGCATGTACAGACCATAAAGTGTCTGCTACACCACCTTTGTGGGGACCAGCAACTTGACTAAGCCTACAGATATGTTGGCTTATTGTTGATGTCAGAAGGGTCATTTTTTTAGAGTTGATGCCGGCATGCTTAATGCGCATTGCACACCTGTAAAGCTAAAGCATTCAGCACGTAGGCTACACTTTCAAAACCTGGAATGTTAAGGAAACGGTGGTTGGTCAATTCACTCTCGAATATCCAAATAACCATTCTTTGCACATAGGTTATATAAACTACGTTCTACACAAAACTACTATGGCGAATAAACTGAACCATGCAGAAACAAGGACCTCAGTTTAAAATACAAGCAGGCTAGTCAGTAATCACAGGCCTGTAACCAGCTTGGGACACCAGGGGTGGCGAAGAGTTTTCTGAGACAGGCCCAATTTTTTTAAACTATGTGCAACACATTTTTCCAGGGGGTGGCGTATAATTTTCCACAAGGACGAGACCCCTTGCGCTCCCCTAGTTACGGCCCCGTCAGTAGGTTTCACATGAAACATAGATCAACATAACATTTTTTAAAAATCTAAAATAATGCATAAAAATTTCGTGGGTGGCTTTGATTGCCCGGTTTGTTCCACACCCTGGTTACGGCCTAATTCAATTTACACGCGCATTAAACTCTGTGAAAAACAGCTTTGACCTTTTACTGCTTTACCATTTTCTTGAGTATTGTACATACAGCGCGGCACGGCGGCAGTCCTGTCGCCATGGAGAGGTTTATCCCCCCCAAACAAAGCTCCAAGCCCCCCCAAATTGAAACATGAAACACTAAATCAGTGGAGTTTTCGTCAATTTTTAGAATGTTAAGCCCTCCCGCACAAACGCAAAGACCCCCTTTTGAAAACTTTTTGGCGACGGTTTTGCAGCGCGAAACTCTCATTGATGGGCACTCTATGGGCGTTTCCACAGTCTGTGTTTCATTTATATGTGCATACACTGTAAAATAACTTTTGCTATATCATAACTGTTCAATGACTATTTTTTTCAGATCACGTTTTTTCTTTATTAACTTTTTTCAAAAAACATCTCAAGGTTAGGTTTTTTAAAATAGATCCTACGTCAGTAAAACAAAACCAAAAACTTTTTTAAAGTGCAGCAAAAGGAGCGGTAGCGAATAGCGAATAGCGGTAGCGATAGCTCGCTACTATTTTTATTCAGTAACGGGTGCGGTAGCGCCGCTATTAAATTTAAAAAGTAGCGGGAGCGACGCTATTAATAAAGTAGCAGTTGCCCACCTCTGTCCAAATCCGCCGAAAAACTAGAAATCAAGCAGGATTTAAATCCAAATCCATGTTCATCTCGGCAAACCAGAGATGATTCTTAGACCTGTATTAAGTTTGAACAATTCAGGACTGGATCTGGATCGAAAAAGATGACAGTCCCCTCATCTTTTATTCAAACCAGGAGCCGAAACGGTTTGGATTTAGAATAAAACTCTAATTCCATCAGATCTGTATATCCAACCTGTGTTGATCACTGTTGTCAAACCTTCAAACTGCCTGCAGAAGTTGACTGTAGTCAACCATAGGCGTAGTCAGGGGGACCAAAGGGGCCATGCCCCACCAAGTTCTAGCATATCTTGTCGTTTTGTGCTTCGAGACACGTTGTTCCAAACTTAAAACTGTTGCTCGCTTAAATTCAAACAATTTGGCCCCCAAATAATATTTGAGCTAGCTACCCACTGTTATCAACCCGTTTTTTTCCTCTAAATGATATATCCTTTACCGATTACATACACCTCTTTATTTTAGATATGCTCCAACCTGAAAATGTGACGCAAATTAGGATTTTTTGAGAATGAATACATCGGCCACTGGGGTGTGTACAAGACAAAAGGGGTTAGTGCAGTTGCGTAACTAGTGGTTTGAGCCTCTGTGGCGCAGAAATTTGGTACTCATTGTTCATCTTTTCTTGAAGACTGAGATCACTCAACGTGAGCGAACAAGCGCGAAGACGCGATGGAAAAGCAATGCGAGCAGGAAGTAACACAGTGTTGACACGACAATTATGACATAAACAACGCCCGAACTTAAGCAAATGTTGAGCGAACGGTTCAGTGTCACGAATTTTGTCATCCTGTGATTGTGCTTTTCTGCCCTGAACTGACTAGTTTTGCTGTACCATAAATATATGCGTTAGTCTCACACCCGATGAAGAGCGAAGAGCCAACACGTTGTTTCTTTCACGTTTTTGATGCAAAATCCTTCGCATTTCTGCGCAATTCGAAAGCGTTTCCAAAACATTACAATGGTTTCATTAACTACATCCTGCTGTGAATGCACCAAGTGACATAAAATTTTGTGAAAATGTTCAATATCGCCAAGCAACAACCCACAACTTCGCAACATTTGCTTCAATCAGTCAGCAAAAGGTTCAGCGCGATGCGTTGCTGTAGCGAATTTAAAAACGCGTAAATGGAGCAATAAATAATCGCTGACCCACCAAATCACGCTTGATGCATGTAAAAAGCACTGATGAATAAAACTCTTATCAGTTTGTACATTAATTAAAAGCTCTAAATAAGAGCTTATGATGCCAACGTAGTAGGCAAAATATATCCTCTTTATGATCTTGGTGAGATCTTTGCGTGACTTAAACGCATTTAGCATAACAAGTAGCCTACTTCATGGGAAAAACTCGCTTGTGACAAAAGAGAGTGGAAGTCAGCCATTGAAACTGGAAAGAAATATCGAAAAAATCATCCTTGGAAAATTGTGAGTGCCGCCGTGCTCATCGTCAGACACGACGGGATAGGCCTTGATGATAAACATCTTGGTGTGTTCTTAGCTGTGAAAGCATTCCTTTCGATAGACAGCGGTCTAGGTTTTTGCTGTAAGCTTTCGAGAAATCAGCCGACTGGGCTCTGCTTTTTGATGCATACTTTTGATTGCATGATGCATACTTGCACATATTTGTAATCAAGTATAACTAGTCTCCACAAAGGTGACAATAAGTCAATCGAGCAAATTTTTAAAATAGGAAATCAACTTCACGTAGGCAGCCTCAGTTCTCAAATCGGCAAGAAATGCTTAAACAAGAACGTAGGACGTAAGCACACTCAAGAGTAGACTGGAAAGAATGAACTTGTAGACTTGAGTTTGTTTGCTTTCTCTTGACTTAGCATGGCAACGTTTCACCCGTAAGCATTGCTTGCGGATTTTAGGACCAAGGATGTGTATACATAGGAGTAGCCAGGGGGGCCCAGAGGTCACGTCCCCCCAAAATTGTTCGCATATCTAGTGATTTTGTGCTTTGATAGGCGATGTCCCAAACAGTATACTGTTGCTCGCCTAATGTCAAAATTTTTGGCCCCTCAAAAAACTTTTGAGCTGGCTACACCACTGTGTGTATAGTAATACGTGAAATCGATTCCACTTTTTTACAAATTTACTCGATACGTTCGCTTGTCGGTCACCTTTGCGGATACTAGTTACTTGAAAACAGTTTTCACGTTGTCGAAATTAGTTGACATTAGTTTGTTGTTGTTTTTTTTTCAGAATCAAGGTCCATATCACATGTAGGGCTAATGATGGTACAAAAAATAACGAAAAACATTTCCACTTTCAACGGAACAAAGGGGACATTTAACGTGGACAATCCAGCGATCTGGGAGAAAACAAACTACAAAACACACGAGAGACTTTTCTCTTCTGTCATACGGAAATGTTGCGTATTACGCCATTTGCATTGAAAATTGCTCAAAAATAGTCGCAAACCTTTATGACCAGTACGTAATCACAATCCACAAAACGTTTGGCATCAGTCCTAATCAGTTTCAGGAAATACCGTTTTGTTGTGTGTCACGGAGCACTATTTTGGGGTCCACAAAAATTGCCAAGTCATGTCTGAATATTGGTTGCGCGAAGCACCGATACATGAGGCGAAGTGATTGGGGATTTTTGAGTTAACCGGGAAAGATGCATCCAAAAGGATATCAGTAGAAATAAAAGACTTTACCTTGTTGCCCAATTATTTCTGACCAACGGCGTAAGCGGAAGTCGCATTTTGTTCTGTAAAATTCCTGTTTGCAAGTAAAATAAAATCAAGTTTCCAAAGCCCTTGAAGTACATTTTGGCTGCTGATGTGCTGAGCATGAATTTCAGGTTAGCGCTTTGGCTCGAATTTGTTGCTTTGTCGCACCTTCGTCGCTTTGTTCGAATCTTCACGTTTGTGGAATCAACAGACCGCAATCTTTAAGTTGTGCTTTGTCCATCTTGCAGAAAGTAAAGGTCAATTGCGCATTTCAAGCACTTTCCTAGTTATATACTTAACACCTTGGGTTGCCTGCTCGGCTGATCGGAAAAAGTATGATGGTGCGCACCGAAAATTTAAATGTCAACCCCACGACAACTAATTAGCAAAACTGTTATAAACGACGCCAATCGTAGTTGAAACGGCGTTCAGCAGTGTTCATGACTTCACAAGTCCATAAGGTTAAATATTAAAGAACTCTTGAACCTGTCACATACCAGGGTAAATAAAATGTCCATTATTGCCAATACTGCCATCAAAAAGTAACTCGCAACTCAAAAGCGTACGTAAAGCAATGAACGGAACTTAAAGTGTACGGTCACTGAACGGATGTTCAACCTCTGTGTGGTGGTTGCAGTAACAAAGTAACCATAAGATTTGCTAACTGGTCGACCACAAGATTTGTGTTGCTGAGTGCGTGGAGTCGATATGATGCAACGATGTGCGTCAGGAGGAGGTGGCAGGGGAGAGCCTTCAGACCCCACGGTTGCAATGGTGTGCGTGCGAGAATTGAGCTGTGGAAAATTGAAAAGCTCACGAAAACATTAACGGTTGTGGTGACTTCAGAATGTTTCTGGAAAATCAGAAACAAAATTTTGCTGGTTGATTGCTTGTTTGCTTCCCTTGTGGAGAGCAGTTGCGTGATTATAGATATGTGCAAGTTTTAATCATCGCAAAAAGATGAAAGCAGAACCTAGTCGCCTGATTCTTGAAAGCTTACAGCAAACCTAGAGCTTCAGTTATTTCTGCATGCGTCATGACATGGATATGTCATTATCCCAAAACTATTAATGTTGACGTAAAAGTGGTCGAATAAGTGATTAGAGAACGTGGCAAGCGCGTGACTCTTGCATGCTTGGGATGATTGATCGCGACAGTTTTTGCGAAGTGCTTGTGACGAATATGCTTCATTTGTTTTGTATCAACCAAACATGTTTTGACAGCAGGATTGTAAGACGGCGGACACAGCGGTGTCTCGCCGTTATCAGAAACCCCATGGGACAATGCAACGTTTGAATAAAAGTACAGCGTCAGTTTGCAAAGATTGAATAAACGTATTACTGTAACGCTCTTTGGCATGCTTGATTTAAAGCTGTTAACGTACTTTGTGCTACAAAAGCTTTTTCTCGCGTACGTAACGGTACACAGTTTTAGATGCAGAGTAGGTAATTGTAGTCTGTGACCCTGACGATAACACTAAATGATGGAACGAGACTGCATTCCTATTATTGATTTCAACTCTTGTGGTTTGAAAAATGCTTCTTGTTCAGATGAGGAGTTGCAAGAAACGGGAAGAGGTTTGCTGCAAGCATTTTCGGAAGTTGGATTCGCGTATTTGACGAACGCGGGAATTGAACAGTAACTGAATAACAATTATTATTGTTGTTGTAATAATTATAAGTTGATGAAATTTTATTGATATTAATCACTGAATATATGTTTCTCATTGTTCCTTTTTGTTGAAAATTTGATGCAAATTTGTTGGCTAAATCAGGTGTAAATGCTTGCGTCAACGCAAAACCACAACACGCATGCACAGGGATGTTCATTTTGTGACACGATCGTATATATGTTACTGTACTTCAGCTGCAAAAACCTTGTCACGTATTTTTGCGCAGTTAAATTTGCGCTGAGATCAAACTTGTTTTCACCAAAAACACAAAATAGAATTGACAATTCATGCCACGCAAGCTATTGATCAAATAATGACAGCTTCACTGAGACTGCAAAAAGAAATTATGAATGTACTACTGTGCATTCCGAACGATTGCTTCTGTTAGGAAGACAAATATGATATATGAGACCTATTTAAATTACTGCCAGAGATAACTATGGTCCACACCAACAGTTTTATTTACTGTCAAGATGCTTGTACACGCGCATGAAGTGTGCAAACCATTCAGATGGCCGGTAAATTTATCTGATGGAAGCATTCCAGTGTCGTTTCAGAATTAAAATCAAAAGTACATATCAACCCACCGACTCTTGATATGCAGTGGGCACAAACATGGCACAAGCAGAAACTTAATTCGAACAAACTTGGGTACTGTAAATAGTTAGGCTGAAGGCACAAAAACTTCCAAATGCCGCGATCAGCGTGAATAAGTCACTGATCACAAGTTCAATGCATTCATTTCCAGGGCAATTGTAGCATTTTAGCTGAAATTTTCTGACTTTCCGAATAATAAACCATATACATGTTTTTGTATTAAAATATTCGTTTCTTTTTGCAGAAGCGTTTGTGTTTAACTAACTTGCAACATCTGTGCTAGATTTGTCTGAAAGGTAAAGAAACATTAATTTTAGAACCAGCTAGAGCAAAGTATCAACGAAATTCCAGTATTTTTAGTGTGCTGTGATCGCGTCAAACAGCTGAAAATGCAATGTTTGTTGAGCAATGAAAACCGTTTACAGAACTTTCATCTCATAAAAAACTTTGATAGTGTTGCGATCGGAAAGCCCGAGTGGCATGTGCGCAAAGCTTCGCACGGTGGCAGCAAGCAACAACAGAGTTCACGCGCCGCACGCTAGTCATTACGTTCAGTCGTGCACGTGTTAGTATCGGCAGAGCTTCCACGCCACGATCACTCTATTATTGCTTGTTCGTTCACGCGCCGCGATCACTCTATTATTGCTTTTTCGTGCCACAGTTATCTACTGTTGTTCTTCGTGCACATCCCGTTCGTGGTGAATCACACATTCAACGCAACGCCACCGGATAGGTTGCAACAATAGTTAAAATATGACTGACTACGCACAAGAAACGTTTCATAATATTGTTTCCAATATAACCAGCCAGGTTGCAAACTCTAGTCGGACTTAGCTTTGACCTATGTTACCATGTGTCACAGTGATATACAGGCCCGTAGCCACGAGTGGCATTCGGGGGCAGTGTTCGCCAAATATTTTTTGTGCACACCCAACTTGTGCTGTGCCCAAGGAAATTTGTTTATACAGTACATATAATAAAGACAAAAATCTTGCCCCCTAAAAATGTGTTTTGCCCCACCAAACCTTAAAACCTGGCTGCGGGGCTGGTGATATACCTTGTGACTTCGTCTCACCTGGTGCTGGAGATTTAATATTTTATTAAAGGTACACTGGTTTCGGTTTTCTTTTGATACATAGAAAGCCACTACTGTGGCCCTGAAACATCTCTTCATCCATAAGTCACGAACCGGAGTAACGATTTCAAAGTGTTAGACATTGATGGAAAGGACAGACCGCATCTCATGATGCCACATTTGCGCATGCCTGACGTCAATGTGACGTATTACAGGGGGAAACTCGATTATTGCATTTTGAAAAAATTTTAGTGAGTTTTTTCGAAGAACTGTGCAGCTAAAACTATCCACATTGGAAAAATATTTTTCACAATAAATGTCACACATACGATCATTTTGTTAAAAACATTTTGACCTAACCTCTGCTTTTGTCGTCCAGGGAGATAAAACATCAAAGGCATTTCTTTCGTTTCTCGTAGTTGAGGCTTTATTACTCTTGTTCGACAAACAGCAACTATCTACAATTCAAAGGATAGGTTGACACATGTGTCTTCAGCTTTTCTACCAAATTTGAAGCGAAAATCTTAACAGGAAAAAGTATTTGCAGTTCTTAGGCAACTTTTTTTATTGAAAACAATATTTTTTGGGACTTTACAGCTCTGACTTTTGAGAAATAGGACCATTGAAGACATGAAAAACGCTCCTAGGATGAAATTTCGGAGATGTGGTCAGCTGAAATTTTTTTTCTGACATCACTTTGGGATTTCGGTCTGCAGGGGAGATCACGAATATTTTAGAGATATTTTAGCAGTTCGGCTTCTTTGTGAGTTCGTCAATCAGAAAGTACTGGTTATATCTATCTGGCATTTACAAGAAACGTTGATCGAAATAGACTTTCATTCACCTTTTTGCAAAGTTTTAGAGCGGACAGTTAACCAAAAATAGCCCCAACACATTTCCGACCACTTGACGTTGACATAAATGTCATTGCACAAGTTTTTGATGATAGGATGTTGTTTATAAGTTCCAATACACACGCGCAGAAAACGTTGACTTCACTTTTATTGCTTGGGCCGCAGAAGGGCAAAATGTCCCAGTTTTTATTTGTTGCAGCATGTGTTCTTGACGTCAATATGTTTAGTTAAGATGTCCTAATTTCTGAGCTTGTGTTCTGGTTTGTTCATTTTAGTCTTGAGTTTGTTTCTTTCTCTGCTCTTACTTTAGCTATTCAACTTTTCACCCATAAGCTTTACTTACGAATTTCAACACTGAAGATGCGTAATTTTACGTGATATCGATTTCCTATTAAAAATTTGTCGATATATTCTTTGCTTCCCCGATTGTGGAGCGTTGGTATTTGAGTAACTCTTTAATCATTTTTTGAACATTTTCAATAGAAATAAGGCATTTTCCTTCCTCAACCATTTTCAGTCCTAAATTTTGATGATAGATTCTTATTTATAGTAATAGAAATCTTCTTCAAATCAGCAAATGTTTGGGAAAAAGATAGAGTGAAAGTAAGAAAAAAATTAGTAAAACCAAAAATTGGATAAAATAAAACAATAAAAAAGAAAAGACAAATTTTTATCATTAAAATTTTAAATGCAAAGGCGCATTTTTAAATTTCATCCGCAAGCATCTACAAATGCCAACCTTTTATGTCCCACGCGGGCCACTTTAGTGTCATGTCAAGTTTTATCGGGTATAGCTCCTGAACGTACTGGTCTAGAAAGCCAGTAAAAACATCCTTGGATTCGGGAAAGAGCAAGGAATCCAATGAATGTGACAAAATATACCTTCACATTTGAAATGTTTCAGAAAAATCCATATTTGAGCATTTGCCGTAGCGATTTTTTGGCAATTTTCAGGGAAAATCCGAAAACTCGTTCCCCGCATCCCGTTTAGTCTTTCCGATCCGGTTTTTGCGCTTCGCCAACGTCTGAAGAACCCTAGAACATCCTGTGCTCAAAAAAGTGAGTTTGGACTGCTTTTTTTGGGGAGAATTGGGGGGTAAAGAAGTGTGGGTTGGGTCAGTTGAGTTCCAGATCTTGTTTGAGGGTCCTGAGATAAACGTACAGGGATTAGTGACTTGGTTCGTACCTTAAAATGATCTAGGACCTAATCAGAAGTTGCAGAGTTCTTGATTAGCCTACTAGCCTAAGGGTTTGGTGAGTTATGGCTGAAAACAGACCAAAAAATTGGCTCAGCCACCTAGTGGATATTTGATTTTTTACAAGAATAAAGTTTTCCTGTCAATATTTTGGCTTGAAATTTGGTGGGATATTGCAAGACACCCAAATACACCTGTTCTGCAGCTTTGGTGGGGTTCGTGAGTGTTGACTGGTAGAAAAGTGGCTTGAACCGCAAAAAAGCGAAATACATGATTTTGGACCCCCGCCCAAAAAATTTAAACTTTTTTGATCATCATTGCAAAGGTAAGGTCTTTACCGCACATTTTTTATGTAGAAAGTTTAGTTCCAACGTGTTTGGAGTGAGCTCTGTGGCTGCTTGAATGGACGCAACTGGTTTTCCTCGTCTACGCAAAAACCGGCTCTCCCCTAAAGGGACGTCATAATGACGTTATAGATGGGCGCAATATCTCAAAAGATGTGGTTCTGTCTCCCGGACCCGATGATGCCTTCACTGACTCGCTAACTTAATCCGTTCAGAGGTTATGGCCGATCATAACTTCGAGAGCCACTATAGTCTCCCGCGCGGGTCAGAGTTTCGTTGACCTCTATCGTTACCGTACACTGTTTATAAGTTGTGAATATGACCTAAAATGCGATGTTTAGCCAAATAATTTATTACTACGTCTCAAACATTAAGAAAGTTTCCGCGATATAATCAAGTGAGCGACTTTTTGGTTGTTTGTCTGCATGTAGCTTTTTTAATCCAAAAAATGTTTTGAAAATATACATTGGTAATCGTGCTAGGAAATTGTAGTTGAAAACCTACTAGAAATGGACAAAAATAAAAACTTAAAGCATAATCTGTCTATCGAGATGAATCCTTTCACATTCAGGACCCGTATACTATGATTTTCAGTTCAGCTTCGTTTATATTCGCTTTTCGACCCCTTTCGTCTGTCATTACTCACATCATGAAATCCCAAGAACGCTTCCTTCACTTCACAAGCCACCTCGCTTTTAGTCACATAACGCAAAATGACAGAGATTTGAGCTTTGTTTGTGACATCCGTTGACTCGTCTACTTCTGCAGCAACAAATAGGGCTGCACTTATCTCCTTCATATAATATCTAATCACATCACCTATCGCTTCAATTAAATTGTTCTGAATTATGTTTGAGAAGCCAGAAAACACAATAGATGTCTCTAAATGTCTAGCTAATCTTTCTCAACAAGCCTATGTAAAAGTTCCACTTAGTCGCCACGATTAGAAGTCGAACTCTCATCGTTACTACGAAATGCTAATTGCTGTTTGGCTAGGAAGCAAGTTGCATTAACGAGGTCGTCTAAAATCTATCGGTCTTCCCTTGCCTTAGCATTGTGAACGCTGATATTTAGTCTTCGCTGTTCGATCATAGCCAAACCTATCCTTGTGCTTCCACTTGTTTTTACAGCAATTTCATTTTTAATGTGATTTGTTGACCTTTCATGTCTGCTGAGGCTTCTTGGTAAATTTTTCATGTCACAAAATCCTGTTGTAGTCCACCAGTGCTGCCACAGGCTTCTCGGCAAAAATCACGAAATTCACAAAAAAAATTCACTAGATCTGAAAAAAATCACTAGATTTAAATTTTTGCGTCGAAATTACCAGTTTTGCTTGAAATGATGTAGGCTATTTGTTTACTTTATTGCCCAAAAATCTTTACCTCATTTGCAAGTTTGTTAAAATAGATCATGTTGAAATCTGGAAAATCTCATACTAACAATAATCTTCAAGCTTTTTTCAAGAGCTGAAAGTGACACCACTCGCGAGTATTTAGAGCAATCAACCTAATAGGTAATTCATTATTCCACTGCAGTGTTCCTGCTAAGAAATGAAAATCCTGTCATGGCCAACATTGTAGCAATTAACACTAAACAACACGAAGTCGCAAACAAGAAGAAACTCACATTAGAAACACTTGTTCATTCTGTTGCTGCAAATCTTCAAGCTAAATTTCACGTAATCAATTGTTTACGGATAAAAAAGGCAAAATCTTTGAAAAAGGGCTGGAAAGTGGAAAAATTAGAAAAAAGACGACCGATTTTCTTCAAATACATACTTTGAAAAAAATCACTAGATTGCAGTGAAAAATCACATCTTAGCAAACTAAATTTAGCTCAAGCTATTGTACTGAAAGCGTTCAAATCCTAACTGCAACGTTAACAGATATGATAAAGTGGCACTGAAGACCACCTCCATAAAAAATGTCAAATTCAAGATTATCAAAATAAGGACAGGTTGTTAGTATGTAGGATACTTTTACTATAACGAAAACCTAACAGGCCGCTCAAAAACTTCGACTGGGCACGGGTTGGACATAGCTGTGCTCGACTATGGCGTGCGAGGCATATAGAAATGTGTACACATATCACACTGGTGATGATATACAAATTGCATGGAAATTAGTTGCATTTTCCGCGGTCAGGAGCTCACTTTGTAAAGAATTTTGCAATGTGAAAGCCAACCGGCGAGGAGGCACAGACAGTCGGTACCTCGCGTGCCGCTTTGTCACTGCAGCGCTGTCAGATCAGCTGTTGAGCGGACATAGCGCTGCATGTTCAATTTGTTAACCAACGTAACCTACATGATCTGGAATGTAGAATGCGAGTACATATATTAAAAGTGTATACAAGCATTACACTGTAGCTGACATGAACGTTACAGAGAGATTAATTGCACGGCACCCGCTCACCAACACAGTTTGTGACAGACTACTCAATACGAAAGCTACCCGGCGAGAAGAAGCACAAGCAGTCGCTGCCTCCCTTCGTGACTTTCCCCTGATTTGAAGAAGAAATACGCAAATTTAGATGTATTAACAACGAAAATGTTTAGAATCATACAACAAATGTACATTAAATTTGTTATTTTGGATCCCTAATTCGTTTTGTACAGTTCATGATTATGGTAGGGGAGGCATTGCCTCCCTCGCCTCCCCTGACGGCACGTCACTACTGCATAGAAATGAACACTTCAACAGTTACAAGAAATCTTATATTAAATGTTGTTTTTCCAGAACTTTTGTCGATGAAATCTTCGAGACAACTGAAATGTTCTTCACGAGCCCGCTCGAGGATAAACAGCGTTACAAGAAAAACCCAGGAGACAACCATGGTTACATTGGAATCGGAGCAGAGGCGTAAGTGTAATCACAGATTTCGATTTTGTTTAAAATTCAAACAAATTTTATCCATACCTGTTGGAGATAACCAATGACATGGTAGGAATGGCGTCAAATTGGGTAAAAAGAGTACGGCTTTCAAAATATCACAAGAAAGATGACTTACATGTTTGGCGACATCTTTCCCCACCTGCTAACTCTAACAGAGAAAAAAAAACTTAAATGCGAAGGCAATGATTATCTTCAGAAGATCTACCACAATTGGGCAAAAGCTTACAAACGACAAGCACCTTGCTTTAAGCAAGACCAAACAGTAAATCAAAGGTGTGTCAGGGCCTTGCAACCGTTGTGCACATTGTGGTTGCCATTGCAAAATTCATGTTACTATGTGCTTCACAAATAATGAAAAAAAAATCAATCTTTCCCGCTGAACCCAAACTTGACACGCGCAAACTGCGGTATGCATGTAGCGACTTGTGTAATATGTCATGAACAATATGTCGGCTAAAACATGAACAAATTTTCCACGAGATGGTCATCGCACCGCAGTAATTGGAGCAAACCAGGTCGTTAAATAGCAAAGATGAAACGATCTTGTCGCGGCACTATTCAGAGTCCCAAGACATCGTAAATAAGCCACCTATACATGAAACATATACTGTTATTTTTTCCGAACAACCCAGTGTTCGCTCTCTACATAAGTGTGAAAATAAATGGTGTCACCAACTTGACGAATAAATCAATATTCAGAACATGATCCTTCCTCGTATGAAATAATTTTTGCTATATTTTGTGCTGTTCGTTGACGTTTTTAACCTTTTAACCACCAACGCGCTGGTAATATGTTGTTATCACCGATCACAGCGGTTTTGGTTACCAGCGTTACCAATGTAGTCTTGCTTACGCATTCTGCCGACGCTCTGAATCATACGGTATGTTGCTTCAAGCTCAAATGGGTCCGTTGCCTTGCTTTAGCGTCAGTGAGAGTGGAAGTTCCAGTGATCACAATTGTTTGAGAAAGACGTATTTTCCAGTTTTTAATTGTGGCTGTTTGTGTGTTGTGATTTATTCAGTTTAGTCTTCAGTTTGTTTGCTTTCTAGGCTCTTGCTTTAGCCTTTCAACGTTTCACCTGTCAGCATTGCTTGCAGATTTAAGGACTGGTGATGCGTAGTGCTACGTGAAATATATTTCTTATTAAATATTTACCGACAGATTTCTTGCTCATCTCAGATGTTGAGAGTTGTTGCTTGCATACCTTGCAAGTAGTTTTCCTTCCATTCTTGCCAGTAACAGCTGTAATACAATCAATTAATCATGTTTTTACATCTTTTGAGGTTGTTTTGTAGTATCCTTCATAGGGCACTTTTCAAATGATTTACGGTTGTTCTTTTTTATAAAGTTTATTTGAACTGGGCTGATAACTTTTTCTTTGTTTAGTTCAGAAGATTTTTACAATTTACTTGGGAATTAGCCTTACCTATAAATCGTAATTTTATTCTGTATAAACGTAGTCCTGTAGGCCATCGGTCGATCAAAATTTTTATTCGTATTTCACACAGTCATACTGTAGAGAAGATTTTACCATGTCTTCTCAGATATTTTTGCTTTACAAATGTGTTCAGTCAGCTGGAGGCAATTTTAGTGCAATGCGCACATCTTTCATTGGATGTTTCAATAAAGAAGCTCGTCGTTAAACCAATCATAGGCCTACAATCTTTTCACTCCGTTTGTATTTCAGTTTGTTGCCATGAATTCCGATTTATTGATTCCAATCCATCATGGATAAAGTTTGTCAGAGATTGAGAATTGACCTGTAAATGAGGCATACAAAAATTGAAATTTGCTCTGAACTATCTAAACGTGGTCATTTTTCTTAAAAGTTCGCAAACCGCTGTTTTCTACTCTTCAGTGTACTGGTATGATTTTTATCGTCATTGGGAAAATTTTAGGGAGGTATGCCCAACTATTTTGCTGTCCACAAAGGATAGTGTATGCTGCCACACTTTTAATTTAGTTCACGTAAGCGTTGTTGCCCTGTTACCCACAAATCATTCATCATGAGCTTGACAATTTTTATTACCTCGCAAACGAATAGCACACACACTGTCAATGAGCGCATATACAGTCACTTCACTGTTCAAAGACACTAAGGACCTACATTTAATTGAACTAGAACCATCTGCCTATAAAAAACGGTGACCTGCATTTGCTTGACCAATTGCTTAAAGTTCGTATAAGTGTTGTTGGTGTTGCAAGATGATTGCAGTGCTAATTAAGATATAATGCCACACGCACAGCACAATTCTTGCAGGGGCCTGTGCAGGGGTTATTTTGGCTGGAACCAGTACGGCAACTGCTCAAAAAGAAGTCTTTTTCTTTGAAAATAACGGACACGCTTATTTATAAAGGTGATAGGGAAGACCAATCTCATAGATTCTATTTGAATAAGGACTGAAGATGTGTCATTTTACATGAAATCGATTTCCTATTAAAAAATGCCGACAGATTTTACTTCGCCTCAACCCATTAGGCCAAAGGAAGCTTCCGATAGTGATTTCACTATCGAGGATGTTATGCTTTGGCCGGGTATGCGCTTCTCCTTGCGC
>JGI24021J15306_10005088_pt1 | contig 15511 bp, 9 predicted proteins | sample Ectturendosymbi1_FD_15306 | JGI IMG/M metagenome (IMG submission 15306)
GTGAGTTGATAAGCGTGTTGAGAACCGTCCTGCAGCATCATGTAAAAAATCCTATTGATAAAACATCCCTCATACACGACTGTTTATTGTTTGACTAAGATAACAATCGCTTAAGTGCACATGCCATAGTTCAAATTAATCAAAATCAAAAACGTCCTTCAACTGCGAGTAGCGTCCCGACATTAAAACCACTTTTATTTCAATACAGCCTGTACAGGTTTATAGCCTACAGTATAGCCCATAGTATCGCCCCCACAAAAGTGCCGCCAGGGTCGGACCGACCCCGCCCCCCCTTAGCTACGCCACTGATTGAGTCTCCATAAAATTTGATTGTGCTGCATTGACGTGGATAGAATATTGTTTATGAGTAAAGAAAAAATAGAAAACGACAGTTTTATTTAAAATTTAACGAAAAAACAATGAAATGAAACGTCACAAATCTCAAATACATTGCATTTATACAATTCGAAACATTAACACGCTTAACAAACAAATCATTACACGCAATGATTCCAAAATATGATATAGTGAGTTATTTGAAATGTTTAACAATCAAAATGACGACAAATCTTATGACGTTTTGCGTAATGAAAATAGTTTGAAAGACAGTGTGATGTATCTTGACAAGTGTGCTTCCTTGACACTTGAACATTCAGCAAATTAGAGAAGAAAAACGTTGTGGGAAATAGCGCACGCTAAATTCCTTGTTCAATTGATAAGGCCACGAAGGACGAAACGGTGCGGTCTGGAGATTGATGAGTAAACTTCAGGTTTGACTACCAGCATAATGTAAAACATTTGACCGCCAGTTAAAATGACCTCATTTACGAAATATTTACTTCCTCCGAGCTCTCGTATTACTATGACGGCATTACGAATCTTTCATAACTAGTGTACAATCAAAATGTCGTCACTCAACTCGTGACCTTCCTCGGTGGATTGCGGTATACATTGACGTGAAGATTTTACATTGACGTGAAGACGGCAAACATGCTTTTACGAAAGGAAATGAAACACCTTAGGATAAATGTTCGAACGAACTGAAAGTTTCATGGCTTAATGTGACTGAACTCTAAGCGACTGACTTCTGAAGTGGTGAAAATTATTAGTCTCTGAGTAAGAAATCATAGCACCATGTGGAGGCAAATGTCGTACATTCTTCGCCAGTATAGAAAACCACGAAGCTTGCTGAAGCAAAACGTCATTTAAACTTACACAGTCGTATGCCGCGTGAACAAACTACTGCCCAACAGCGGCGCTCTCTATTGTTTTGTCCTTGTCTTTGATGGGCATATAGCGTACAACAAAAAAAACTGGGCAAAAGCTATTTCAAGAATTGACGATGTACATCAGTTGAACAGGGAGGAAAAAAGTAATGCAACGATTAAAAAACTATGTTTTCAATACGGTGAGCCCTTTTTGTGTTCACGTAACAGTTTTGAAAAAGCTTGGAAACCTTCCAGAAGTCCATCTCCGGTGGATGCGCAACAGGCCTGAATGTGCCACCTGTTTGAAGTCAGTTTGGATAAGTTCAGCATTTCTGCCACTTTTGCTACCGGCTCTGCGTAAGGTAAATCTTGCTTGTTCGCCAGAACAAGAATTGGGATGCGCGACATACATTTGAACTCCAAAATCTTGAACAACACTTCGCGGGCTTCTTGAAAGCGAGTGGCATCTGCACTGTCGACAACGAAGATGAGACCTGCCACAGTTCAAGCATGAATCCCGGTCAGTTAGACGAAATCGAAACGATGAGTTCAGAAAAGAGGGCACGTTTACCGCCACTATATGCAGATACGTTTCGATATACGTGCTTTTCGATGCGATTAGGCTTTGCCTCTTTTTTAGAAGTCTATCACCTCAGATTGGATTCCAGTCAGTAGGTGGAGCAGTTTGGAAAAACGAATAATTGGCCAAGATCTAATATTCCACTACATGCTCGCAGTATATAGTATTCCAGCGTGGTGATAAGTAGGCCGTTCGAAATTTAAAGCTTATTTTGTGGATACCTGGATTCTTTTCCCAAATTTTGTGTAACCACGGGAGATATGTAAAACGATTGGCTTGGGCGACCGTAAAAATTGTGCTTTGAATAGAAGTCTGCCTCTCTTTTCGCAAAAATTTCAATAAATGCAGAATGTTGTAGATGAAGACTGAACATTGGCCATGCAAATTGGCTGAAACTGCCTAAAGGCTGTGCTTGCCCTAATTAAATTAAGTTTGAAAGCAAATACTAAAACGTTGTTTGCCTTGCACAGAAAAATAAGCAAAAACGTAAAATAGCGTGCTAGCAATGCGAAACTGAGACAACTTACCGTCAGTATTTTCATAATAGTGATACCACAGTTGTCTTATCTTTTCTTGCCCTCCCACATCCCAGATGGTGAGTGTGACACCTTTGCATGGACTGACCGTTTCGACATTAAACCCGATTGTTGGTATTGTGGTTACGAGCTCATCCAACTTCAATTTGTACAGAATTGTAGTTTTACCTGCAAACAATATTGTTGAGTGAGCGAACGTTTTTGCTAAAAGATACTGGAATTTTAGAAATAACAGTGCAGTTTTCCAAGTTATTTAAAATAAATTTTTCAGTGCGGCATGTTTGCATCTATCTCCACTTAAACATTTTTGCAAACAGACTGATCCTGAGAAATCATACGCTGAGAACACATGAATGAAAGAATGAAACAGATTTGCGTCTTACCCGCTGCATCTAATCCGAGCATAGCGATCCTTGCCGGGCAGTTATTAAATCCTTCCCATACATTTACTAATTTGGACAAGAAAAACCCCATAGTTCTTTTTGCTAAATCGGACAACTGTATTGCAGGCAACAAGTTCTTATCCTTTCCTGCGATCGATGAGAAACAAATGCCAAGCACAAGCGGTCTCGACGCTTTTATACGCAAACAACTCACGATCGCCAGCTAGTTCTCGTGGCAGCCAACACGAGTGTGAAAATTACGTCACAAAAGGCGTGTTGGAGGCTGCTTTGTTGTCGAGAATGATGAAGGCAGGTATCAGTCGTGCTTTGCTACGTCGATACTTCCGATTCAAAGGGCTGGTTATTTTCATTCGCTTATCTCATTGCCTTACCGATTCGCATTCTTGACCTGCTTGCGCTGCGTGGCATTTTCTTGCTCGCAATCCCGCTGCAGAGTGTATTGCTTGCATTTTGTAACATTCAAGCTGAAATTCGATTGAGAACGAGTTAAGCAGGGCTGACCAGCATGTAACGAAAATTTGTTAACGTTTTTTGTAAAGCTAAGCTACGCGTAGATGACCACTGCTAACAATCCATTTGGCGGGCAAAAAACGGTAAACCACGAAGATTCGTAAAATACGAATAAGTGGCAAAGTGGTTGCTTTCAACAGATGCATCTTACCGAAGGTCAGAAATAAAAATAAAACCCGTAAATACTATTCCAATGAATGGAGCTTGGCATTAACTCAAAACAAGTGGAACTATATACTAAGGATGGCGTCGCACCTATGGTGGCTCGAGGAAACCTGGCCCCTCTAAAATTTTTCAACACCAGCACTTTTTCTGAAATGAAAACAATTTTAGGTTTTCAATCCCCAAAATTTTTATCAGTGATTTCCAAGCTATTAGAGACAGGGATACACCCTGCCTTTTAACAGTAATAATAGTTTTTCATAAAACATGTTGCAATGCTAGTGCAAAACTTGTGAAAAGTTCGTCATTTTTCCCCTGTGTCCTGGTTTATGTGGACTTTTTCCGTCGCTGTACTTCAAGTTTTCACCCTATTGCACCCGAAAATATCAACATCGGTCACGTACATTCAGGAATTCATTGAAGTCTCTTGACAGCTTCGACCAGTGCCATCGAAATGAAGTCAAAGAAAACCAGAGGAGAAAAACCTTTTGGCCATTCACAAAATGAGATTAGCGGTTTCGATAAAAGGATATAGCCAATTAGAGTGCAATCTGTTTGGTATCATTTCTTCAAGATAAAATTTAAACGTTGGAAAGATATCAAGAAAATGTATAAGAACGCAAGATCGATATCCAAATGCGGCATGGGCTTTCCAGTTAACACTAAGCATACCGGTTCGGCGTCGAGTGAAAGATAATTTTTTGCTCTGAAGCTGGCAAAAAAATTTTGAGGTCTATATCATGATCCATTGATCCCAATTTGTTGCAGTGACTTGTTAATATTTTTATCCGTTCTGGCCAAAGAGATTATCTCACGAAGACAGATCGACGCAAGCAGGTTAGGGGTTGCCATACACCAGTGTGCAGTTCATGCCCGAGACTGCAAATCTGTGATGGCATTTTTACTTTCCCTTTCGCTGAACCCCTATTTGCTATTGACCCCACCAACCAAAACCTGGCGACGCGCCAGCACGACAACCCTCAAGAGTTGGTGGATAGCTTCTACAACATCCATCACCAAATTTTTACACGAAGCACCTGGTAAGTGTGATTTTTTACGGAAACCTGTCCGGTTTTCTGGAGTCCGGATGAACGGTTGAATGTGTATGATTGTGTTTTAGCAATTTAGCTCATCAATGCCATAGGGCGGTGGGCCGGAAGAACCAACCTCGCGGACCGTAGTTCGGTGACTCCTCATCTAGAACGCGAACTCAAGATCATGACGTTGATCGCTTCCAAGTGGGGATTACGCAGGCCTCCTTGCTTCTTTACAGAAATTGAATTTGTTTCAGTTTTAGAACTGTCTGGTTGTTTTAGATGTTTGCAGTGTGTTTTGAAGCGCTTGGATTATTTCCAAGCATCTAGATCGTAATTACCAAGTTTCAAAGTTTAATTTGTAAAACATTTTGTTGATTATGTTTCCCTCTACACCAGTGAATCTTAACCTGGGGTAAATTTACCCCAGGGGTAAATTTCATCTTTCTAGGGGGTAAATTTACTGAATCATAAACTACAGTAAACGTACATTTTTACAAAATCTTACAAAATGTAATACCCTGAATTACTAGGCTTGTTAGTTACAGGACAAAACAGAAATGTGCATCCGACAGTGCTTTTGTCATAGATTGATGAGAGTCTTAATGTCAGGCGTCATAGGGCATTGTTATGAAGTAGGTTTACAGATATATCACACAAAGTGGAGATGTTGCACCTTAGATTGTGATTCAGAGTTATGCTTAGTGATAAGTTTTATCTTTTTATTTCATCGTTACACGTGCATGCACGTTACCAAATCGGTGCGCAACACTGTTTCTGTTCACTGCTTCATTTGGAGTTTGTTCGGAAAAGGAGGTTGTGGCTCTTTCAGAATTAAAAATTCCTCTCTTGTGCAATAAATTTAACTGTTTTCACAATGGTCAGACTCTAGCGCCATTTTTCTCTTCTTTGTAGACTGGACAGTGGACAACCTTTTTTGGTCTTTTTAGTGAATGAGTTAGTCATTAGTTAACAAAGGAAGGTTTCAGCATTCTCAGTTGTTATGTCGAAGAAGACTTAACTAGAATCATACGCTGACTTCGGGTCGACTTCATCATAACAGATGATGTTGAAAAGCTCCATGTATCTTTTCCCCCAAAGTGCCTGGTAATAATATTTCGATGAAGCCGTCAATTTTGTAAGCTCGCTTCACTCCATCTCACACACGTACATGACAGCCACTTGCGCTCAATTTCGTGCTGTAGGAACTCTGCTCATATCATGATTCGTTTCTGAAGACACGTTAGGACTGGAAGCATCCTGTCGCGTTGCTTTTGCAATAGCAAAAGAAAAGGAATCGCATACAATTGGGGAGTGACTTATCAAACCGCACACTACGGGTATAATCGAAAGGAGAACAAAAGAAGAAACATAAGAAAATTTATTTATCAAACCATATGGTACGTTGTGGTATAAGTGTTATATCTTGTGATATTTTAGATCACGTAACAGATGAATATTGAAGTAATAAGGCAAGAGTCATCCTTCATCTAGATGAGCAGAACCGTCGCCAGAAAGTCGTCAGTAGGGGGGCTTTACGTTTGTGCGGGGAGCTTTGCGTTCGTACAGGGGGGCTTGACATTGAAATTTGACAAAAAATCCACTAATTTATAGTTTTTCATATTTCAATTTGGGGGATTGAAGCTTTTTTTTGTGGGGATTAGCCTACCAAATCCCCCCCGTGGCGACGGGACTATAGATGAGTCAACTGACGTGTATTTGTATGTATTTGTTGGCTTACTGTCGATATATATATGCAGTTGAAAGAGTGAGTTCTTGATGTGCGAAAGTCTAGAGACGACTTGCGAAGTGACAGATGGTCACGAAAAAATTAATGTTCTTTCAACAAAATAAACTCGTAGGGATCACGTACGCTGGTTCACTATGCACAGACGGCGCCTCTTCTATGCTCAGTGAAGTCAGTTTTTGCAACTCTGGTGAATAAACGACATTGCACATCATTTCTACTCTTTGTATTATTATTCATCGACATGCACTGGCGAGCGGGCCCGTAGCCACGGGGAGGCATTTGGGGGTAGTTCCCTCACAAATGATTCAAACTCGAAAAACTAACAAATTTCGCAAATGCTCGTTTTCAATTTGTTCAATCGTCACGCCAACTCGCAACACCACCGCACGTTGCATGAAAAGCTGACCTCATTGCTACAAAATGAATTGTGCTAAGGAACGTCCACACTACTAACAATTTCGATTTGTGACGTCACAGTCACTGAAGGCCGTCTTTCGAAACTGTTTATGCAGTCTCTCTGTAGTGCGAATAACGCCATGGCCCTAGCAATCTGGCTATGGTAATATAAGAATATAGTCTTAGCCAGTGTTCAATCTAAGAAAATTTTAACATATGTTGGTTTTAGTTAGCGTAAATATTTTAAAGCTGAATTACCAGAATTATAAAAGAATTACAAATTTCGTGAATTATTTGAATTTAGAATAAGTGTAAAGTCTTATGAAAATACGAGCAAAGTAGTGACTACACATTTATTTTAAATAGCTTCTCCTTTTTTCCTGTTTTTCCAACGTTTTGGAATGTTGCAAGCGCACTAGAATCAGATTTCACTGCGCAAACGGTTTGGCATGGTGCTGCTCTGTTGCGCCTTGTGGTGAAGCATGCCTACTTTTTGACGAATCATTATTTTTCCCAGACATATACTGCAGTGTAAAAATGTCGATTGCGAAGGCTAATAAGCGAAAATACAAAACTACACCAAGTATGACCTTACTTGCCCCCAGAAAGACGGAGAGGGTATCCCGCAATGGTGTGTTGTGCATGAAAACGTTGTCTAAGCTAACAGCTGTTTAAAACCATTCCAACTCAAAGAGCATTTGAACAATGCTCACAAGGACTAAGTTAGCGAGCTGATTGAGTAATTTGAGTCTAAAGAAGGTTGCCACAAATGTGTCAGGCTGGATGCAGGAGGTACATATAACCAAGCAAATCTTTCCATCCCATTGTGGTTGCATTTCGCATTGCTAATTCGAAAAAGTCGCATTATTGCAGAAACACTGGTGAAACCATGTCTCCCGGATTGTGTCAATGTAGTTCTGTTGGCCCACGGTTTATTTTGAGTTGGTCCAAGGAGCGAACCTTGTCAGCCAATGGTTAGAAGTCCCTAATCAAATTTGGCAAAGCGATGCGATCTTTTCCAGCAAACTGGTATGCCAACCGTGAATGACTAGAATATTCAGCTCAAAAGAATGCTTGTTTACTGCTTGCTTCTAATGACAGAGATAAAGAATTTACTCACACAAGATGTCACAGCTGGAAAACAGGTATGGAGACAGGTAAGGGACTGAACAAGCATTCCGCTAGTAAATCGCACATTCAAGCTGTATCGGTGTAGGTGGAGCGTCAAGCAAGAGAAAAAAGCTGTTCTTCAGCTGACTTAGTGTTGTCACGAGATGTGGTTAGCCGCAATAGATACTATCTTTCAGCCAGGGCTGTGGAGCCGGGGCCGGAGCCCAAGCGATTTTGGATGGTTGGAGCCGCAGCCAAAAAAATTTGAATGGTGGAGTCGGAGCCTGAAATTTGAGTTCCTGTTTAACACAATTTTTGGAGCAAGCCAACTGTACAAATAATACAATAGTTTTTAGTTTTTAATGGACCAAATCGTTCTTTACCTGGAGCCAAAAAACGTTTAGAGGTTGGAGCCGGTGTCAAAAATTTTAGATGCCTGGAGCCGGAGCCCGAAATTTGAGTTCCGGCTCACAGCTCTGCTTTCACCTATTGTTGATGGCATAAAATTTCTTGCAGTAAACGAGTCATCGTTCATAGGCACAGAAGAAGACCTTAGTTTATTGCAATCAGGCTGCTTTTTACAGCTGATGGAATTTTCTTTCAAGAAGGATGAAAAACTTTAAAAAAATTCCAGCAGTATCCCAAGCAATGAGAAGTACACTTGTTCAGAACCTAAAATGATGTAATTGAAGCTAGAGCATCACTTGTCCGAAAAAGCATAACAGCGAAACTCCACTCATCAGATACCGGTTTATTTACACTGAGTTGCGACGCAACTCGTGACATATCTGGCTTTGAGCTGTTAAGTGTCGTAATTCGCTTTGTGGATGAAGACGTCCCTCAAGAAAAATTGCTCGGAATATATGAGCTTCAACAATTTGCTGCAAAATATATTTCAGAAAGAATGTTTTCGATCTTGTATGAAATTGACTTGCGGATTATTCTAACAAGCACAATGCAACGATGGAACGTCGGTGATGTCGGCACAACACGGTGGAGTGCAAGCTTTAATTGGTCAGCATGTCAAATGTGACGTTCCCTATATTCACTGTTTAAATCACAAACTTCATTTAGTGGTTGTTCATGTGTGGAACTGTTTACCTCTTGTTTGCGAGAACTTTGGCATTTGCAATTTTCTAAGCAAATTATTGTCAACTTCCAAAGTTTTTGTCATATATAAAAAGTTTTTCAGTGGCGCCATGGCACGTCTAATGGAGCAAAGGTGGTCTGGTCCAGTGGCGTAGCCAGCCCAAAAATTTGGGGGGGCCAAAATGTTTGATGTTAGGCGCATAACAATATTTTGCTTAGAAAAACGCCTCTCAAAGCAAAAAATGGCTATGTTTTCTAAAAATTGGGGGGGACCATGGCCCCTTTGCCCCCCCTGGCTACACCTATGGTCTGGTCATTATAAAAACACCCTGAAAATGAATAAAATAATCTATTTAAACATAACATTGCCCCCTAAAAATCTATTGAGCCCCCCAAACCTTAAAACCTGGCTACGGGCCTGCTGGCGAGTAAAGCTCTTCCGGAATATTTGAAAATGGTTTTGAAACACGTAACTGAACGTGTAAATTTTATCAGGGCACGAGCTCGTCTTTTCAAAGTGCTTTATAAAGATGAATTGATTGATCTTCAATGTTAAACAATGCTTATTTCAAATTCATATCTTGCAAATGTGACCTTTCCACATTTTTGTGTGGATTGTGCGAAAAGTTTTCCACGCTGTCGAAACACCCATTTGAAGTTAATATACCTTTCCAAATACTTATCTGTGTGACGCACGTTTCTCCTCAATGATGACCATAAAACAAAATATCGATCTCGATTCATTCCCAAGGATGACATGAGAGTATCTGCTTCAACCACTGTTCGCAGAACCTCAGATATTGTGCGTAGAAAAAAAAGCACACAAAAGTCTCACTGACTGACTGGTTGAAATTGTTTTTTACTTTTCAAAAAAAATTTTTTTAAACATGGCCGTGTAGGCTATTCCTTCTTCCAAACATTTTGCTCATTGATTCAGTGATGTACCGGTTCGTATGAAACTGTTTTTAGAATTTCAACAACCTCAGCGAACCACTTCTTAAAAGTATTCATACTTGCCTGTAAGAGCTTTTTGTTAAAGTTTCATCTCAGAAACTAATAATGTTCGCACAAGCATTACCCTAAAATTCGTTCCAGTAAGCACAAAAATTCATGTATCTGAGTGTAAGTTAACAACGTTTTTCCAGGAGAATCTGTTCCGGACCCTTTCGATAAAAGTCATGCCTTGACACACTAACAATTGTTGGGTGTAAAATCAATTTTTTATTTTGTTGAAGGGTAAATGAGACAAAAACAGTCAAGAACCACTGCTCTAGACTAACTGTCTTAGAGCGAACAACTAACGACTTTTGCCAGTCGTTTTCTGGTGAAAAAAGCAAGCGTAACCGACAGGCGAGGTTTGAACCACATTTGTTGCACTACTTCTTGCACTTAGTTTACCTTGCACCTTCCCTCCTAAATACATGTAAAATGTGCTTTAACGTGTTACGCAAAAAAAAAACGATAAACGCACCAAATCCGAGGTTTATGCATTTGCGAACTATGCATTGCTCAAGATGGACTAAGTAGTACCGTGGGTTGAACACTACAGCCATGGGGGTCCGAAGAAATTTGCCAGGGGGAGGCAACATCCACAATGGAGTTTTCAAACTTGTGGAAGCATTGCTACAGCATCTCTCATGCTTCTTTTAAAACTACGTTATTTACCGCTATCAACAGTCACTGTCTCGCTGCATTGCCTGCCAAGATGCCTGCGTTCAGCAGTCACATGCAAGCAAAATGCCTACTACCGTAACACGAAATCAACCTTTGAAGATTTGTTGCCATGTTATTGTTACGCGATAAAGACCAACAGACAACAGTAGAAAAATCCACTCGCAACTTCCGCAATTTGCCTCTGCAAGCAAAGGAGGGGACATGAGTGAACTGCACGCTCACCACTGCACAACACAATAACTATCTGTGAACCTGGAAACGTCAGGTAAAAACTATCTGTGACTAACTGTGAACCTGGCGCTTGTGCAGTTTGAGTGTCATACCGGCAAATAAACTGTCATTGCAAGAATTAAATCAATTAATCGGACTGAGTTCAGGATTCTAGAAATTTTTGGTTCGTAATCTCAATTTCCAGGGGGAACAAATGCCCGCTTTGCCCCTTCCTGAGGACGCCCGTGACTACAGCTGGTAGGTGGGGTCCCATTCCCTACCGGGTCATACTGAAGACTTGAAAATCGCTACTTCCGGCCTGTCCCATGAAGTGACGTTATATGGCAATTCTACTGTATATTTTTACACTGAGCACCAGGCCCGTAACCAGCTTGGGACACCAGGAGGAGCGAAGAGTTTTCTGAGAGGGGCCCAAATATTTTGAACTATGTCCAATAGTTTTAAACTATGTCCAACACATTTTTCCAGGTGGGGCGAAAAATTTTCTAGCGGTGCTTCGCCCCCTGCTCCCCCCTGGTTACGGGCCTGCAGAACCGAAAATGGGTTGACAGATCATAAGGAGGATAATAGCCCGGGGAAACTGAAGCATCAGCCTCTTCAAAATTTCACAAACTTTATTTTTGGGCAAATTATTTCGTTTAACAACGTTGTGGTCGTCTTTTCCAGGCCCCAAATCATTCGTTAGTGGCAGCCTTGATCGTGGCGATTAACTTTTGCAATCAAATATGTCACTGATTTGTAGCTAGCGCTCTTGTTGCAGTGTTGCTTAAAAAGTGCTTTGAGTCTGTCTGTTCAGCTTGAAACGCTAAAAAGTGGCTTGTAAGTGGTACCATTGTTTTATTCACGCACACTAAAGATCACCGAAATTTTGAAAGTATCAGAAAACAGTGTGCAGGCTATAAAAACCTTGGAAACAGCCAGTGTATCCGTTTTTTAACTAATGAGTGCATTTCAACCCGTTGACAGTACCCGAGCACTACCCTAAAACCCAGGCAAGTCATGAATTGTTGCACAATAGGATTGCACAACGGGAACACAAAACACGTTTAGTTAACCGATAACAAAGCTACACCACAATAACTGTCACTGGTGTTGTTGGGATAACCCAATAGAACACCTTTGCTCAGGGGCGTAACGAGGGGGCAAGGGGTACACGATTCTCCGGGCGCCGAATCACTACGGGTGACCGTGGGGGGGCGCCGAAAACTCCCAACAATGTCACAAGTGTTTTCTTCAAGACTGTACATTTGCTTCCTAAAGGCCTCAAATTCAAACATGGGGGCGCTAAACTTGCTTCTTGCCCCGGTGTCAAGCGAAAAAGAAAAATAATGGAGGTCTAAGACTAAGTCCAATATTTTTCAGTGGTAATGGTTGTTACCGTACTGTAAGCTTGTTGTGAGTATCTGACATCTAACGAAAGTTTTAATTTGCACAACACCCATCAAAAAAGTAATTGCTAAACTTTATTCCTTTATTCTGGGAAGAAAAATACCTGACAAACAATATTGGGTCAGAAATTTCGCTTGACACTGGGCGCGATCTAACCTCGTAACGCCCCTGCCTTCGCCATTGTTTGTTTGAAGGGGGAACGTCCTCTTACTATATCTGCCCTCAAAATATCAGTCCTTAGATAGATTTATTTGTCGGTACTGAGCTCATTGGGCCAGATGTACTCACAAAGACAGCGAACGCCAGGGCCCCGGCCAAAACTCTCGTTTTGGTGTCAGGAGTTAGCATATCTTTCTGACGGGAACTGGAAAAATTACAACTTATTCATCCATCCGTGCTGACGTACGCTCGAAGACACTATAAATGCAATAACAATAGAAATATTCTGTACGTTTGTTTGTTGTTGAAATGAGATGAAGGCAGGTCCGGGTGCAATCAGTTATGATAGTAAAATTTTCGACGGTGTTTTTGAACAATGTAAAGAAAGTTTTCTTATGGTGTGTCACAATTGTTCTGCGAAGGAACATCACTTTTTCTGCACCGAAGGGCACTTGGCCACTTTTGCAGTGAATTAAGAATTGGTGGCAAGTAAACGTTAGCAACATGAATGAAGCTTTACGGTGTACCCATCCAGTGCAAGTATGGTAATTCCCTTGTTCAAAAATTTATTCTTAGCGGCATTTTTTTTCTACAAGTGTAGGAAGATTCGCTGTTCATTATTTACGTTTTTCTTTACAAATGTTAAATGCTGTTGGAAAGATGGCTAAGGCCGCAATGCTGCATGTCCTCTCGATGCTTGATGTTTTACATTGCAAAGGTCTGCAAACCGAAAGATTTTCTCTGCTTTTGGTAAAATCGATCTTTTTGGTGAAAGTACTACAAGCTTAATGTGGCCTACTGCGCCGAGATACTAACTGTATTTTGGCTTAAGTTAGGTGTTTATATCGGGACTTCCTAAATACTGTTTCGGATTGTGCACACAGGCATTGTGAAAAATCGTTTATACTGAATATCACTTCAATTCCAGTATAGAAATTTTTTGCTTGTGAGAACAAAACCTTCGTTGCAATTTTTCTGCCTCAGCGATATTCCTACTTGGCAACGCACCATAGGCTCAACAGCACAACCAATTGCATGCACAGCATAGGCGTCGAGCACACAACCTGCCGTTAACTATAGCACGGTGTTCTGGTCGTTTCGGCCGAATGGTTGGGTCGCAGTAGATGCTTTACAGCGATTTTTAGCATCTCTTCACAATGTAGTGCTCAGCAGCTGTTTTTACTCATGCGCAAACCTTATTCCGAGCAGGGTTGCGGAGTCGGATTCCTAACAACACTGGGAATCGGATTTTTTTGTCCGACTCCAGATGTCCAATTGGATCATTTTTACACCACACTCCTAAATTGGGAATTCCTGTTGAAATGGTACAATTTCTTTTGAAACTTTTATTTGAAACAGATTTCTTGCTGTGCACCACGATTTCCATTGATTTTAACGGCCAAATTTCATTCCTTTGATGTTATGGAGTCGGAGATTTTGGAAAGGTCGGAGTCGGTTATTTTACCTCCGACTCCGCAATCCTGATTCGTAGTACAGAATTTTCAAAGGAATCTGAGCTATGCTGGATGTCTTGAAACAAGGAACCATGTATAGCAAAGTTAAAGCCTTTACTGTCATCAACGAAGCAACTGAAATAACAAATTCTGAAAGTGGAACTGATCAGAGAGCTTTTGTGTTTGCCTAAAGGGCTTGATTTCAATCGAACACTGAGTGCTCTCACCACGGGTACCCTGCGTCAAATGGAAAATAAAACTGGTTAGAACTCATTGAGACCGAAGTAGATCTCACACCGTCAAGGCCGGGTTTATCTAGGGTCCTCGGCCAAACTCATTATTGGGTCCCCAAACTTATAGCAGCATATTATTCACCATCCCTCAAGGACAAATTAGTTTCAATAGGTTCGCAGATAATTGTTACTCCTGGGCCAATGGCCTAATATGCCTGTTGGTAAATCCGGCCGACCACAGTGCAATTGAACGCCTTCGCTATTCTTGCGAGCAGGGCTGCGGAGTCGGAGGTAAAATATCCGACTCTGGCCTTTCCAAAATTTCCGACTCCGAATCTTTAACCTGAAGCGAACAAAATTTGGCCAATTAAAATACGTGGAAATCGTGGTGCACAGCAAGAAATCTGTTTCAACAAAAGTTTCAAAAGAAATTGTACCATTTCCACAGGAATTCCCAATTTAGGAGTGCGATGTAAAAATGATCCAATTGGACATCCGGTGTCGGACGAAAAATCCGACGCCGATTCCCAGTGTTGTTAGGAATCCGACTCCATCCAAAAACCTCCGACTCCTTGCGACTCCGCAACCCTGCTTGCGAGTAATTGAGGCCTGACGAAGCTGACATGCCACGCAAGAAATCGAGGGAAAACATTCGATATTGAGTTAAAATTACAAATCAACTACAAATGATGTTTAAGTTTCGAGTCGAAGCTTTCAGGTTGAACCCGAGGGCTGAAGTATAAAACTCATACAAGAGCAGCGAAATTGTTATAAAAAGTATTGATACTTGAAAAGATAGCAGATGAAACGCGACACGCAGTTTTACATACATTGGAAAGTTAAAGTGACGTAACTTGCAGTTCGCGAAAAAACTTGCGATGACGTTGCCGTACAGCTGAAGTTCCTATAAACTGTAAAGAGGCGGGTTAAAAATGAAACTTGCTGGAAATCGACGAAAACTGAAATGGCGTATGATGACAGTAGCGATATCAGGCAGTTATTCCTCAAGCCATGGGTGGGCAAATAATTTGTCTCGGGGGCCAATGCGAGAAGGCTGCGTTTAGCAGAGGACCATACCTTCTAATGGAAATAGAAGCAAGTCTCTGTTCAAATTAGCCTCAGCAGTAAACTAACATTTACTGTGGTAAGTTGGAAGACATTTCATATTTTAATTTAAGATTTATCCTGAATGCTTCCGCGTGTCACTGAAAACGATGTTAATTGCCCACTCCTGCCTTCAGCTAAAGAATGATACACGACCCTCACGTTTATAACTAATATCACGGCCGCAATACAACCAACCAAAAATCTTTGGCTAAAAAATCCGCTTCTGGCGGGACAAGAATGAATATTGCGCACGGCGCGTTACGCGTAAATGCATCGGGCACATATTGTAATGGAAACAACCAGCAAGAGATAGAAAACAAACAAACACACAGACACACACAAAACAGTTTTTAGCGCGTGTAGGATCGAAAGTGTTTGCCACGCGTTTTCGGGTAGCCTCGACCGCGACGCTGAAACTGCGAACCGGGCGTCCATTGCTTCCCGCGCGACGACGACGAATAGGAGTCTTGTGGAAACGCGCGGGG
>JGI24021J15306_10005090_pt1 | contig 15510 bp, 8 predicted proteins | sample Ectturendosymbi1_FD_15306 | JGI IMG/M metagenome (IMG submission 15306)
TTCATTTCAAAATTTTGAATCAAATAGCAAGCCGATGATCTTCAATTTATTGGCAACGGTGTTTCTCTTCAGGAGTATCAAATATAGGAAATAAATTAAACACAACATTGTGTTACGGTTTTGGTTATTACCAGCCAGCATATGCAATTAAATCCATTAATACGATCGATCACAGTGTCAAAACCACTCTCACAAAAACAAGCAGCCTGCAGAAGTTTTTGGATTTAGGCAAAATTGTGATGAAGTTGACTATCTTTCAACAGTTATTCTTCTCTGTTATGGTGAATCGACATGCAAGAAGATGGCAGACTGATGGGCTCTGTTCTGGCTGTGCCAATGCTATATCACACGAATAATTTATTTTGTTTTGGTAGTTATGCCGGTTACTAGAAGTTTTACCTCGGCGCTCTATCTTATTTTGTAAGCAGTATGCACAACTTGTTATTTTTAGTGAAACATACAAGATAACAATGTGGAACTATATCTATTTGAATGTAACAACTGCAGTGCGGTTTCAGCCTAGCCAGCGGAAATGCAGCTTACTTCAGGGTATTCGTATATATGCCTTGATTATCTTGCAAATTTACACTATAAGAGAGATAATTCAATTGTGTGGATAAGGTGGTATGACATGTTTTCAATGCAGTCTATGGATCTTTATCTGTGCAGTGAAATGATAGCATTAGATTGCGCCTAAAGTACTTTGGTGAAAGAGTTAAACGAAACTTAGTTCAGATGAGAACAACATAGGATTCCTATTCAGGTCAGCAACCAGGAGGGGCGGAACCCGATGAGCAATTGTCCCCCTCGCAATTGTCAAGAACATGTTTAGTTTTTAGGTACAACAACAAGTAACAACCATTTCCTTCCGAAAATGCTACAATAACAAGTTACATCAGTTTGCCCCCTCCACCGAAAATAGTAGCTGGTTGCGGCTCTGATTCTATTTGTTGATTTCAAGTTTTTGGAGTGTAACTTTTTAATGAACTTCGGAGCAGGAGGTGGAGTCACTTTTTTCGGAACAGGAGCATGAGCAAAAAATGACTCCGATCACTTTTATTCAAACGTTTCCACAAAACGTTTGCTGTTGAATTATACAATGATGATTCGGAACTTTCGGGAAAATTCACTTTTCGTGCACAGTGTAATAAACCCACTGGTGTGGCCAGGACGGTGCAGAACTCTGGTAATGTCCAGGACAACTACTTGATTGTATGACACTTACCAAATTATAGTTTTGTATTCAGGAATGTGCAAAATGTAGGCATACACAGTGGCAGCTCGCATGCAGGCACTGCGGAGCTGCAGTACCCCCTTTTTTCACGGTAAATTTCGTTTTTCGTTTTCAGGTCGTTTTTTTGTCTTACTTTGATTTCTAAATTTGCATTAACAAGAACAGTTGACAATGTGTTCTACCTTCCCAAAAATTTATGTACAAAGCGAAATATTAGACATCTGTTTGGTTTTGCATGGGAAGCACTGCAAATGACGAAAGTCTGGAGCTGTGAGCGCTTGTAGCGCCGATCTGGCTATATAGCAAAGTATTGTAAGTGTTGTGGCCTGACAATCAAGCGTAGCCAACCTGGAACTACCAGAGATGAGCGGACTGTTATATTTTGCGGTTCAGATCCAGTCCTGAATTTTTGAAACTTAGTCCAAGTCCAACCATAGTCCATAAAGTTCAAAAAATTTGAAATCCAAGTCCAAATAAGTCCAAAAATTAAGCAAAATACAGCTTTTGAATGACTAAAATCACGCAACTCTTGTCCATTAACTCAGTCCAAATCCGGTCCTGATCCAAAATTTATGACGCATTTTACAGTCGGGATCCAATCCAAAATCAACAAAATTCGTCATAGTCCGGATCCAGTCGGATCCAAGTCCAGTGCAATGCTCATCTCTAGGAATTGCGAGCTGTAGCTGTGTTTTTCGCAGCGCCGGTCTGGCAAGTGCAGTGACCTGTAACAGGTAGCAGAGTCACTTTCTTCGTCTTAGTGCTGGTGACAACCAGCATAATTGATTTGTGGGCTCTGAAGCTTTACAATGCAACGTGATATAACACATTGTATTCAACTGGTAACGAGGCTTGCTTTCAGTGATTACATTTGGTATGTATTTTTATGCTAGACAGCGGAAACGTGAAGTGAAAAATTAAGAATGAAATAAGACAAGACGTTATGCCTGTTTGCGCAAGATTGTTTCTGTTATCAGTGGGCTGTACTGTAGTCCCTTTGTACCTCATTGGTAGGTGGTGATGTGAAATGCGTACTACCTACTGGCTAATGGCTTTAATACTACAAGAGGTTGAAATTCTCCCTGAGGTGATGTTGCATATGGGGTTCTTCGGATTTGGAATTGCAATACAAGGTGATTTTGGGTTGACTAGTAGAAAGTCTATATGGGCTGTATTCCAGAATGCGCCTTGAGCGCATGCTTGACTTGATGTTTCCTTAGCCTCAAATTAGAAATACCGTAGAGGCGTAGAATATTATTTTGGAGCAGGCCTACAATTTTTAATTGAGTCAGAATTGAAACAGGTTTTAAAAGTCAAGCTCAAATTCGGGTTGAGTTTAAATGTCAAGTGGGCTTGTGAAAAAGACCCTTTACATCAAAACTAAGTCTGACGTAAATACTGTCCTACGGTTAAAATTAGAAAGCACGAGTAACACCCAGTGTTTCAACAAATCCCAGACTATGGCTGGTTGCATTTATTATTGAAAAAAATGTTAATCGATCGCAGCATCGTTTAGTGAGTGACCTCAAATGAAATAACTGTGTTTTGTGTTTCTAGGAATAACAATTGCTTGTCTTTCCTGACAAGGCACTTTTTTCTCTAATACGGATGTGTTATATTATCATTGATCACCTATGGGTGTTTCTGTTCTCGATATATTGACTCAATGCGACTGGGACAATTGCAGTTAGTAAATTGTGACGTTTTTAAGACCACCACTGTGGTGCAAAAGAAACGTTCTTTTTTATTGAATGGCCGTGAAGGCAACGTTATGCGTGTGAGATAATGGCTGACTTCAGTGGATCAGCAAATAAGGAGATGAAATGTTGCTTATAACTTTAGAGATAGCAGTGCCACACCAGTTCTTCATCCCATAGCATGTCACTGAAATGATAGCAATATGCGCAAGTCTCACAGTTGGATCGTAGGGAGAGAAATGTCATATGTCATAGCAGGCTGCGCCGCCGTGGAAAACCTGATGCTTTTCGGTATTTATAAAATCTTGTTGGGAGGAGTTACAGCACCCCCACGAATCACAGTCACGAGCCGCCGCTGGTACTACGTATAAATCAGTTTTCACAAAAACAAGTTTTGAAAAAATAAATTAAACATATTTCAAAGAGTATTTTATGTTTTTAATGCGTTAGTCTTTAATATTTTGTTTTATTCTGTGGACCTGACGCATATGCTTGTAAGCAAAATTCTTCTAGTAATTGGTATGCATTGAGGAACTATGTATTGCATTTATGCACGCAACTAAGCAACAGATAGGTCCACCAAAAAGATAGCACTTGCGAGGCATGATAGGAGATATAGTTGTCTAGTTTTTCTGTTATTAATAGTACTAAAATTGTACAACCATGCAGTTTGATGCATTGCTACCCTTTATGTAAATAAATAGCAAAGGAAAGGATATTGTTTCGTATAAACAGATGAAAATAACATTTTTATTCAACTAAAACATTTAAATGAATTCAGTTCTTTTTCCCAAATGAGCTCTCCTATCAGAAAATATTTGCACTACCTACTTTTTTAGATCGACTGAAAGGAATCGACCGAAACCAAGCAGAGAAGACATCATCGTGTAGCATGAAGAGTCTTTTACTCATACACCCAACTTTGAACAAAACAAGAAAGTTTAGAGGTCTCGGTTTTTATTCACTGTACTGTCCGCTTTGTTTTGATCATGGCGTTTATAATAAATGTACCATTGAAAAATGCAATGCATTTAATATTTTTCAACAATATTTTGCTGGCATACTCAAGCCCCCTTGCGAACATTTCACACCTCCCAGCTCAACCACCAAGGCTCTATAGATGGAGAGAATCTAGAGATACTTTGAAGACTACAGGTCACAGTTTAGCAATAGGCTAGCAGGAATTGGCCAGCTGACAAAGGGGGAAGAGAGATAGAGCGTAAGGCCTTAAGGTAACGATGGCAGTGCTTCAACTCTCTCTCGGGCCACTGGCATACATTTGCATGCCTCCATCAGGAAATTTCCATTAGGTCCATGCAGCATGTGTTAGAAACCTTATAATACAAAGAAGCATATAGTCCCAGCACTTTAATAAAAAGGAATTTTTGTAATTTCAATCGTTGGATCGGGCCAGTAGCCAAGTATGGGGGCAAAATACATTTTAAAGGGGCAACCTTTTTGTTTTATTATAAGTTTAAAACAAATTGTTGTGGGCACAAAAATTTGGGGAGCATTGATCCCGAATGACCCCCGTAGCTAAAGGCCTGCTTTAGATGCCTCCCTGCCCTAGATGCCCGGGCCCGTGGCCTCGTTTGCCTCACCTCTGCACGCCCTCCAGGTTGTAGCCCTTCACAGCAGACCCATCATAAGTTGTGATGAAGATCAGTTTGATTAGCAGCAGTTTTTTTCGCTGACAAATCCCATGAAAGTATTAAATATATCCTCACCCCTGGTGTGTCCTTTTAAAGGCAAAATGGTGTGCAGCTCTTCCTTGCTACTGATCTCTTCAAAAACCATCCTGATTAAAACACACAATCCACCACATCAGTCTGCTCGTCAAGTCGGTTGCAGAAGTACTCACACACATCAGTATTCTTCTTCAGTTGACCCTCCACACCCACAGACATCCACTCACATCGTCTTGTAGTAGTATTTCGGGAGAGTTGCACTTATTTTTAATGGCTTTCATAACCTATGTTTTGTTTCCGATGTCGTCAAAACCTTGTTCAGCAGCCTCGAGAAAGGCTTCGTTTACAATATCGCCGCCTTTGAACGACTTCTTGTGTTTAGCAAGGACGTGACGGACGCGACAGGAAGTGATAGTTACTGCCTTACACCGGGTTTTCCATTTGTTGAAATTGACTGCCCTGCTGCAAGCTGCGCATCACGCCATTTGTGGCGCGTAAACGCGTTTTTTTGCGGAAAACCCTCGCCTGCGGTTCTCGTGTACTGTTTTAAAATGCCGCTCTAGACTCCCTTCTTGTTCCAAGGTCACCGTTGCATTGCAAGTGAAACAAACAGGCTTTAAATGAAAATAAACAAAAAAGAATCTTCGTCCGATTCAAGCTGAAAATGGTAGATTTTGGCTTGCTTGCCATCAGCCCTCGTTTAGTAGCGCGTAGCCGCTCTGATCGCAACCTGCTAGTACGTTTGCCAGAAAAAAATCAGGAAGAGCCATGTTTAGTGCCCAAAAAGCTTTCAGTCGTTTGAGGACAGTTGCCCAAAGTGGCGCTCCACAAAAAAAACAGACACAATCGGTACGAAAACACGGATTACATCAGCAGTCAAAAATCCACATCTCATGCAAAAGCAGAAAAAAATCAACAAAAAACAGACAATTATCTAGGACCTGCTGTAGAATTTTTTTTCATTTTTTCCTACACCCTTTGCGGTCGATTTGTCTGGGGTACATACCACGAGACGTCTATCGGCTTAGTGGATCAGTCTGCGGCATATTCCCATTACCCGATGACATCTATAGACCACCTGCTCTAACATACCAAAAGTGCTCCAGCTCCATTCTATTAAGTATTTCATCTCTAAATTCTGAATGCAAGGGTAAAGATTTGTAACGCTTGTAACACAAGAAAAGAAGCATCTTTTCCTTGATTGGCAATATTTTTTTGAAACAAGAATTCGCCGCTCACGTTGAGAACCATTACTTGTTGAGTTAACATAACTACTGATTAAAATGAAGTAAAGAGAGGTTGAAGACGTACCTTCGACTTGTATTGAAAGAAATTGTTGAAAAAACTCATTAGCCCTTCTCGAATCTTAGAATAACGTCTATGCAATGTATTGTCGTTTACCAAAAGCTCGTGGCGCAAGCCTTTCTGATCGTTGTCTCCAAATGGCATACCTTCGACCAGTGTTACGTGAAAGATATTTGCTCATCGCAGTTGTTTTTGTAATAGCTGAATGAGCGCAATAATTCGGATACCTTATTGAAATAAATAGCTTGCTGACGCACTCAGAGGTGATTAATAACAANTTTGTCCGACGGACACATTTAATTATTACGTCGAGCATTTCATCATAACGGATTTTGTTGAACTATGTCATTGCCTTTTTGTCTACAAAGATAATCATGATTGCGCGTGCAACTACAGTACACGTAATTGCTCTACGTGTAAATATTGAACTTCAAAACGTCAACATTTTAAATTTCTGCAAGCTTGTTTCAAATGTAAAGCAACGTTTCTGATGAAGAATCCACTCTGGTTTAAAGCATTTTCAACTGAGTAAAGTGGAAATCTGTCTAGTTTAAGTGTGCATTGGAGAAATTACTGCGGAAAATTTGGCTATTTAGTTTGTTTGTCGTTAGCACAGTTGGAAAAATTATGCTTTTCTTCATCTGGAAGGACTCCTTTCCCGAGTTTGAGTAAGTAGGAACTGCCAGGGATACATCAGGTTAACGGCTAACGCTGAGACACATGAACGGAGGCCACATAAAGATTCCGAAGTTCATATTTTACATTTCAGCAATTCCTCGGAATTTCCATTATGCTGAAACGTGTTTGGCATATCGAAAACAAAACTGATAAAATAAATCTTTAAAGGCAGCATCACTCTGGTTTGCAGAACGAAAATTCTTTTTATTTGCTTTAGTTTTTGATTGCCTTGTATGCTGCAGAAAAACATTCTTCGCCAAAAAATCACCCGAAAGCGTTTTGAATTGAATGCTATGACAACAATTGAGTTTTGAAACCATTATACGGCGTTTACTGACATGTTTTTAGCAGTTTTGCGAAAATAATATCTTGAAACGTTAACAAACAAACATTTATTTTCAAATCACTTTTCCAGACCGTTTAATTTGAATTCGTGTCTTTGTTCTAGCGTCAATTGCAGACAATTCAGTTTGATTTTACAAACAGTGATGTCGATTTTTGTAAACATTTGACTTAACTACAGGCATTAGCCTTTGCGTGGGAAATTGTTTTTCACCAATATAAAAAGCCAGAAACCCTCAACGATCTACAGTAGAGCAGACGTTACAGAGAAAAATGAACTCCACAAACAGTGCTTCTCTATTTTTGTTACTTGCTCTGTTCCACATATCTTCAGCAACGTTTGCGTTTCTTGGTAAGGAAAAATGAGGTGGACTTTTAGATAAACAGAAGGATTAAAAAATACGTGCTTTTTCTTCGATAAAGCATTCTTATTACTATTTCTACTTTAGAAATAACGACGTACAGTAAAGGCGCAGATTAAAATTTTGTAGTGATTCCAGGTTGTTACCTTCAAATTGAAACAAATATGAGCAAGAGTGAAGTGTGCGACTTTAAACCTTAAAAGTTGGAGTTTCATCTGCAGCTACTTCAGCCGCTGGCTGCTGTCCTTATAAAAGAGCACACCCTCTCGCTGGTCTATAGAGAAGAGTACGTTTTAAAAAAGAGCACACCCTCTCGGTGGTCTATACAGAAGAGTACGTTTTACTTGCTCGGTGCTGTTTCAAATTACCCCCATATACAGTAAAGGTGTATTCTAGGTATTAATTTCTCTTATACTACTTTCGATGGTATTGGGAGTACTATGCCCGTTTGTTACCTGAAAATTTGTAAGATCAGGTATTGGCAGAAAACAATGCATTTGCATTTATAGGACAGAGGAGGGATATAACCTTAGAATCACCGAAACAGATGTAGCAAGGTTTACGTGAATGCTTAGATTGGTTCAAACCCAAATTTTTTGATGTAAATGTTGATACTTGCAGATAACGATCTTTTGATTGCCAAAGTTGTCTTTAGACATTTCATTATCACATGACGAACAAGTTCAACTTAATGACGCCGCCTGGAAACAAATGTCGCTTTGACGTCTTTAAAAGAAAAGTGGCTAAATCGGAATAATCACATAAACTGTTTAATCTTAATTGACCAAGGCGTGTGTTTAATGATTATAAATTAGCTTAATGATAAGCTGCAATTATATGTGCTCCTACCACCAGAATGCAATAAACAAAACGTACTTAACAAATTGAAAGATCATGGCTCTTGAAAATTAAAATTTTTCAATCACACTTTACTGCGGGCACTGTTGGGAGAAAATAACCTATAAATTTAACATAAATCATGTTTAGTTCAACCCACTGGGACGCTCATAACCTTCTGCGTACATCTTCATAATACTTTAGCAGCGACTTTTCAATACAGTACAAACCTTTAAAGTCATGTTGTTTCGGGTGTATTTGCGTTTAGAAGGAACGGTCTTGCCTTCAGGCAATTTGGATCCATCGTCATTACGTAAAGCGTGTGTAGGGACTGTGATATGGGAAGCTGATGTTACTACATTTCAACGGTTTTCCGCTAATTGAGGGCTCAACCTATAATTGCTGCAGGGGAGCGGGTTGGTCTCCCAGCCAGGCAACTTGATGTATTTGAGGTGTGGGTGGTCAAGCCGGCCGAAACAAGACGATATAACAGCTGCAACCACTTTGTTCATTAATTACTCTCAAGATTCACCCCAACTGGTAGGCTATTGGTTATATTCAGATTTAAGACAAGCTCACCAATATACGTGAACGTGAAGCCAGACCAACATAGCGTAAAACGGCTCAGCATCGCATAACGTTGAATAACAGCGTTGAGCGTTAAACGTAACGATTTGAAATAGCAGTCAATCACCGTAATGTGTGTTATTAGACTAGCGTGTCAACTCTTTAGCTGTTCAAAAACAAATACGTGGCATCAAATCGCAAATAGAAAATACCTACGTCACTCATCAGCAATGTACAAAACACTAAGGCACACATCACATGTATCCACTACACATGTGACGGTCCAGCCCCAGTTACATCGTCCGCAAGGATTCTCTTTGTAGTTGAATGTTTCACACGTGTCTTTTGTTCTTCAGGTTTATTTTGCTTTCCACCAAAGATCTCACATGGCTCTTTCAAGCCGCAGAAAAATCTTTTCGTGATCAAAGAAAACGTAGTATTCAGTTGTGACGACGGGTATTCGCTGATTGGTCATCGGAAAATCACATGTGAGTTTTTCCTCAGGTGGAACAAGCAAGTCCCTATATGCAAAAAGAAATCATCATGTAAGTTCTTTATTTCTGCCTTCAATATTAAAACATGGACTATTGTTGCTCAAAACAACTTTCGGCCAGTCAGCTTGTGTCACGGTTTATCCACCAGAAAACAAAATCTTGCGTTCAGACTAACACTGCAACTAAAGTGGCCTCTATTTCCAATCTCATCTCCTCAAGTTGTTCAAGTGATTACCGGCTTAGTGTTTATAATTGCAGTGTGTGAACTGCCACCTCCAGTGTACAACGGAGCATTCGAACCTGCCAAGTATAACTACTACGTCGGTGATTCCATTCGTCTTGTCTGTTACGACGGATACAAACTCCAAGGAAGCGAGTTTGTTCAATGTTTGGAAAATGGAAAATGGAGCGATGTTTTTTCAGAATGTGTTGGTAAATTATGAGACAATAAGAAACGAGCATTTAAAAGCTGTGTCAAAACCCTTCAGTTTGCTCTTCCACTTCAGTAGCATGCTTTTATATGCAGACTTTTGATATTTGCAACTTGATGACCTTGTAGTTATTTCTAGAAAATTCGCGNAAACGATGAATCGTCTGCTCGACTCACTATGNCGATAGCGCGTTTCAATTCATATAGATGCCTTGCCTACCAGTGTCTCACTCCCTTTCTAATATCGTGATGAAAGGAAATGTCCTGCAAACGTTTGTTACGCTTGTAAAATGTGTGACTTGCACAGCAGAACTTGTGCAAAGGGCCGTTTTAATCACATTTCAGTCACGTTTTAAGATATAAAACCCCATACAATTTTTAGCGCAAAAATTATGTATTTTAGAATATGATAAGCTATTTCAAACAGTTGTCCAATGGTTATACTGATATTAAGCGTTGCTTTTTGTTAGAGGCAGTTAAAAACAATGACAACTTTTGATAAGCGTGCTTCTGTTTTGCATCTGTGATGCACAGTGCCTCAATGCTCTTCTCCGCACGAAGTCGCCCATGGAGAGTACAGACCGTTGAAGGAAAAGTACGTTGTCGGTGATGTTGTTGAATTTTTTTGCGAAGAAGGTTACCAACTGCAAAAAACCGGGAAGGCAGAATGTCGTTGTCGCAGTGATGGAAAATGGAGCTCCGAGTTTCCCGTCTGCAAAACGTCGATTTTAGGTAATACGACTCTACATTACACCAAAAACTTTATACAAGCTTTACGCTAAAAGCGCAGTGTGTCAAAACATGAACCTGATATTCTGTTGTTTGACAAAAAAGTACAAAAACACAAAGCGACGTAGTAATTATAACAACCTTGTGCTTGTAGCCAAAATAAATCAGGCATTATGACCGTTAGTAGCCAATGGAATTGAGTGTTGTGGTCGTTGATTTGTTGCTGCAGACATCAAAACCCGGACGTTCTCTGGTCCAATCAATTGGCACGCCTTCTGGAAAACTAAGAAACAAACTAAACTAAGTATCGTTCTCACAAACGCATCTTCAACTTCATTTGAACATGCGAGCTCTATTTGCAACAAGCAAGTTTTAGCAACCAAGCTAGGCAAACTTCCCCAGGTTAAAGATAGAAAATTTTCTCGTTAGATTACGTAGCATTTTTTAAAGATTTCCGTTGGTCAGATTTTCTGTCTCGGTGAATCAAAACACAAAGAAAGCACCGAATTCGTTGAACACTCTTTCAGCTGGTACTGTGCAGGAGACTAACAAATTTTCAGTGGTTGGCAGGAGCTTTTTGTTTTAAGAGCATGATGTGGGATGCAACGCTCCTCTCAGACCTGTTCAGGGCCTCTTTTTTCCCTACCAGCAGAAATACGCTCCCGGAAGCAAAGTCTGGTTCAGCTGTGATGGCGGTCGAACTTTGGAAGGACCGCAATACCTTGTTTGTCAGCTTAGTGGGCAATGGTCGGAGCGTGAGCCAACATGTGTGGGTGAGTTAAAGTTAGAAATTTTGCCACCTCCATAAAGTAGTTTGCCGGAAAGTTCAGTTATCAGTGGGTTTTCCGCGGAGGTTACTTACAAAGTACTGACCTCTTACAGTTAATCCTGTCGATTATTTGAAAATTCCACGCCGCGAGCGAAAAACTTTGTCAATGCTTTAAATAAGTTCAAACTTTTCTGATCACAAACCGAGGTTTAACAACTTTTTAGCGTTTCTGTATTTAAAATAACTTTTCAGAAATCTTTAGAATCCCGTATTATTTCTTAAACATTTTGCTTAAATCTATGAAATAATTACTTTTCCTCAAAGTATGTACGCTCTATCTCGAATTTGGTGAAATCAGTGTTTTTATATGCATTTATAGACTGTATATAAAGATATATATGTTTAAAACTCCATGGCGTAAAAACAAAGAATTTGTATTCTTTAAATGACTTTGCAGAAAAGTAGGAAATGTGATACGAGGTGTTATTTTGTAGTGCAATAATCTGTAAATTATTTGATACATTACAGAAGTCAACTACGCTTTATCAATTTACATCTGTTGTGCAATTACTTCGAGCTGAACACCGTAACGGAAAAATGCTAATTATTTGATTCATCAGTTACACCACTCCTATGACAAAAACAAGTTTTATCGACGTTTGCAATTTTTAGAAATTTCCATCAACTTTTTCATCGCACAAGGCTTTCGGAAATTTTCATATCATATTGCTGAGAGCACCTTTCACAAAGGAAATTGTTATTGTCAGATCGTTATTTTCCAAACAACAAAGCAACAAATTAAATTTGATTACATCTAGTTGCAGAATCAACTTGCCCAATTCCATCAGCACCTTTCAAAGGCCATTTCTGGCCGACAAAGGAAACATACGCTGTGGGTGATAAGATATGGTTCAAATGTCAAACCGACTACTTCCTTCAAGGAAATAAAGATTTGATCTGCCAAAAGGGCTTTGAATGGTCCGATAGCGTGCCAACTTGCAAGCAGGTTGGATCGTGTCAAGGAAGATGCGGTCGTTACTTTGTTGCTATTGGCTGCCGCTGCGACAGACAATGCGTGACGTCAGGAACGTGCTGCGACGACTATTACCAGTACTGTGAGTGTTTAGACTCGGGTAAAAGTGTTTTTGCGATGCTATGCATAGATGATAACGCCATCATATTTACAAACAACTGCAAGAATGTTTCGTTTAATTGCAATATTTAACTCCTGTTTTTTTTCTTTACTTTGAAGTTTGAAAGTAGTTGTCAAAAAATGACACGTAAGAATGCCTTTTCTCGTTTCCTTTTCATACAAAATTTGTAGAAGGAAGTTCTGTAGATGCTTCGCAATTTCGAGGATTTTGCCAAAGAAATGTTCACTTATTGATTTAAAATGAACAGACAGCCACATTGGTGGCAATGCAGCCGAAAAACTAAGAGCTTTTGATTGACCTACAAATGACTGCTTATTTCGAGCGAAGACTTAAATTGTTTCTAATGAAATTACCAAAGACTACACTCAAACTGAATGGCTTCTTGAGGTTAAATTGAAGGGATTAAGCCAGTAACAATTGTTAGTCCGGACGATCGTGCTGTCTGGTTTTACTATTGTGTAGACACACATGGTTGGTAATTGCGGTTGCCGTGTGTTGAGTTTACAGTAATGAAAACCACCAGTGCAATAAAAAATCACAGTGACTCAATGATCACATACAGTGACAAGCCCGTACATTACAAACAGCAAAAATGGTTGTGATTTCAATTTTAAATATTTACCAGAAATATCTTATCATTACTTACGGTTGATTTATTTGTAAAAGTTAAAGAGCGCTGAAAAGTTCTCAATCAAGCTGGTGAATAATCCATAACTGATTGGTATCTTCAATGGTTTTGTTTCTTTGTATGAACCACGTAATTTGCGAACTTGCTTTTATGAGAAAGGTTTAAATAAATGCAACTTAAAATCAATCTCTATATTTTCTAGGCGTCACCAAGCACTGAGACGAAATGTATGGAAATGAATTCGCAAATCAAAGAACTTATTGTACTATATCTTTACAAGATCTGTTTGTTGCTGGATCTTACTTCTTTTTGCTCTTCACCATCTCTGGAAGTGACTGTAAAAGACTAAGAACTGAAGGCATATGATTGCGAGAGGTCGATATTAAAATATGGAGTGGCACAATTTTTTTTCAAGAAACAGTTGGACCCTTAATGAAAACATTTTGAAAGACTGCTGACTTTTAGTGAGATGTAACCAAACGAATTATGTTTCGGGCTTTTTCGTAAAATTTTCGCCTTCATTTCTGTACTTTGTTTGATGATGATTTATTCAATAAAGACGAGAATAATTAAAAACAGAATTTTATGATTATGATTGACTTCTTGTTTTGTATGACTCAGTTAATAAACAGAAACAGTACAAAAGACCATCATGCAAAGATGCAACCAATTGTCAGTGGAAATTAGAATAAATGAAAACAAAATGGCAAGAGATTTTACCAATGTCAACAAAGATAGTCACTGTGTCACATAGGATTGGTGAAAGACTATGGCTGCCGTCTAGTAAACCAAACCCATTTATTAGTTATTGACAAACTGTAGGAAATAACAGTTGGAAATAAAATAAGCACACTTAGAAAACAAGCATACAAACACAGAACATGGTGAGGAAAAATTACAGATGAAGAGAGCATGCCTATGTACACAAAGGAGTGAATCCAGTTTAATTGCGGAAATTTGGTGTGATCACAAAAAGTTTAAGTACAGTACAAAAATAAAAACCACTACTGACGAATTTCAAACTGAAAAAAAAACAATAAAAAATTATAGAGTGTAATTTGTTCGTGAAAATGTTATGTGCACAGGAAAGAATAACAAACAAAAAGTAAAGATCCATAGAGAACAACAACTTGCATTATTCAAATTACTAAAACTAGTACAAATTCAGCATTTCTTTCCTCATAAAGTGAATGTTAATAAAATACATAATTATGTATCTTTTTCATGTAAGAGGTGTGTTACTTAATTTGCCCTCTGAAGTTAAAGTTGGCAGAAGACTCCATAGAATCTGGTATTGGGGACCATACTTTTGGGTCATCAAATAGAAGGGAATACTTTCATGAAGATGAGTTAACTCTAGGTAAAAAGAGGTATGGAGTAAGTGACGAAGGGATGAAAGAATGAGTTATAGACAACGTTCACTACAGATTGTTTTCTGTAGTGTCTAAGTTTGGATAGAAATCCAGAAGCTCTTGATAGTTGAGTTTTCATCTTTTTTACATGAGGTTTCCGGCTTAACTTAACGCAGAAGATTTTATCTGGAAAACCTGAGATAAATTGCAAACAATTGCTTAGTCTGGTTATGTATAAACACAAATCTATGAATGAAACAAACCCAAATTGTTCATTTGCATTTGAAAAGAAATCACCACACAGTTGTTTTCCAACGTTTTTATTTTCAAATGTCTACCCGCAATCACTGCATGAGTGCTATGCTTCTATAAGCTGTTAGACTTTCTGCATATGATTAGGTCATATATTCTTTTGGAGATATTTCAGTATGCGCCGAGTAACGCTGATGGTTTCTGTTGGTCAAGCAATTTGAAACCAAATAATTTTATGAAGAATTATCACAAATGGTAGATTGCAATTTGCGTAATCCACTGCACGTCCATGTTTCACATTTGTTTGCAAGATGTGTTGAAGCAATTGAAAACACAAAAGCACAACAGCTTGGAAAGGAACAAGGGCATACGTAAGAGGGGGGTTTTGAGGTTGGAACCCCCCCCTTGAGCTTGATATTTTACAAAATCTTTATTACTTGCGCAAAGGAAATTAAATGTTTTCGTATACTTTTTGCTTGTTAATTTGTCGACTTTGCAGATACCACGGAATAAATTTGCATGCAAATTTCAAGGAACATTGTAAATGGGCCAAAAAGTAATAATTAGGTTTTGGTGAGAATCAGGATTATCGTCTGCGTCCAGAAACCATCTCACCACTTTTTGCAGACCATTCGTCCACCATGCATGTTTAAAGATTGTGTTCCGCAGTAGTTCGCTTTATCCGAAATAATTGCCTTTGTTTTGTCTGCTATGGCTGATCAGCGCAAGCACTGACCGTATGGATTACATCACCCAATTCTGTTGCATGATAGAACTGTTGCACGAGCTCAAAACAGCAGTTTTTAACATAGAAGCCTTCAGGCATTTCATAATGTCTCAACAGGGGAAAAGGAAAACTAACTTTTCTGGACATCTATACACAACAAAAATTGACGTTTTCTTGCGTACTTTATGCGCATTCTCAATTGTTGTGTAGCAGGGTTGCCAATTTGGCTTTTTTGAAGCCAGATTTTAAAATTCTGGCTTTTTTT
>JGI24021J15306_10005091_pt1 | contig 15509 bp, 8 predicted proteins | sample Ectturendosymbi1_FD_15306 | JGI IMG/M metagenome (IMG submission 15306)
CCGTTCGTAAAAATATTATATCTGACAGATTTAGCACAAAAACTGCTATCTCTGCGCATATTTAGCTATCTCTGCGCGCATTTAGCTATCTCTGCGCATATTTAGTTATCTCTGCGCAGAGATACTGCGCGCATTTAGCTATCTCTGCGTGCATTTACCCAAGGCTTTTTTTATAAGGAAAATGTTAGGTACCCGGTATGGATCTGTAGGGACCCAATTTCTCTGATTCTAGGGACCCGAATCGGGTCCCTAAAACGCCTTAAAAAACCTGATTCAGCTATCTCTGCGCACAGATAGCTACCTCTGCACAGAGCTGGTTATCTATGCACGCATTTAGCTATCTCTGCGCAGAGCTGGTTGTCTCTGCGCGCATTTAGCTATCTCTGCGCAGAGCTGGTTGTCTCTCCGCGCATTTAGCTATCTCTGCGCAGAGATAGCTATCTCTAGATAGCCGAAAAAAACACTCGAGGCTCAGCAAGTATTTATGGGCGTCGGAACTTTTTCTAGAGAGTGGTCCAATAGCAGATTTTTCCAGTGGGCAACAAAGGTGAAACTTCGTTTTACCAACACGAAACTACGAGAACAAACCTTTCTTACTAAAATTTTATCAGGAAATTATCAAATTTTCAAAATCCAGGGGCCAAGGCCCCCCTGCCAACCCCTTCCCACGCCCATGCACGTAATTCCTTGCGCCGCATATGCGCGACGAGAAAACACTTTCGTTTCTATTAATCTCTGACAAGCCGCAGATGATTGATGCTGTGTTTATGGCATGAAGACTTTTCAGCTCCCCAAGTCGTCTCTATAGGCACGTACGCATTGTGCACGTTAACATTCGCCAATGCCTCGGAAAGACAACTATACCACATAAACTCCCAACACAGTAAGACGCCTTTTTTCCGCCATTTTCAACCTACATACGATTTGCCGCAGTTTATAGAAAGACTTGTTTACAAAGCCTTAAAGTTGTAACCGGCACACCAAGCAAGCACGAACGGCATAGCCTCGTCTCTCACCCAGAATGCTTCCGGAATGCAATCTTTACTTGCTGCTGGGAGCACAGCAAGCAGTTGCTGGTACGGCAGAAACGGCTTGTTCATTTTAAACTTCATTTTCATGTTGGTCACCTCCTTCAGGTCCGACATGAACGGTGAATAATGATAAGGGTAGAACCTGGAACGAATCGACAGATAATAAAAATCTGTTGAGTTTGCGTTCCCGCACCACAAAAGCTAGCAAACGAATACAAAGTCTGGACTGTGCCATTCGTATACAGAAGTTGCACATTTCCTATTTCGCTCCATGAAGGCATTGCTATTCTTTGTATGAGGCTTTTCAAAATGGCACAACTGCGAACCATGAGAAATAATTAATATACACCCCAGAATTTCGACCAGCGTGCGCTTACCAATGCTTCAGAAAGAAAAACGTTTCAGGTGCTCGGGTGGAGAACAAACGTTGTTAGATTTTTTTAATTGATAGACATACCAGCATGTAGTTATATTTTCAAGCTTACTCACTAATTTACCTTCGCATACTGGCAAAACATCCCGATAAACACATTAGCAGGGCTCTGATTGAACAGAAGTTGTTGCTCCTTACTTAACTGCCAATAAGTGCANTTCGTGCTACCACATTTTGCAAGGCAGCTCACAACCATAACAAAACACCTTTGATTAAATCATTAACGGGGTTAGATAAATGGAAAGGGAAATAATTGCAGTCGCCCGCACTTTTCCNGTTTCCGCCACAATTTCTTTCCCATCGGAAAAGAATACGCAATTACCGTGAACACGAAAAATGACTTAAAATAGAAGCTTCTAACTTAAACAAACATATTTGCAAATATATAAGATTTACACTACCAATAAAATAGATCTTTCAGTTCTTTTTAATGAAATTTTTTAAACATCAGCAATGCGACAAATTCGTTCTGGGGAAAATTAACCATCTGGCACATGTCTTCTAATGCTTTTTGTTAAGTTTCAAAATCTGTGTTTTTGACTATCTTCCGAGTCATTAACTGTTGCGCAACAAAAAAGTAAACGAAACTGTAACATTGCAATCAACATTCCATTGAAACATGTCAATGACATAACAAACAACGCCAAGCCTCTCATAAATATAGTTTCTTCTAGTTGAACAATCCACGCATATACTCACCAGCTCCACGACTGCACACCGTTGTAGTAATAATGACAAATCCATTGTAAACCCAGAATGTATTCGAAGGCTATCCTGGCAACAGCATTAGACGTAGCCTGAAAAAGCAGTGATTGGAAAGAACACATGGACGGTAACGAATCGCAGACACGAACAGTTGCGGAAAATAATAACAAAAAAACTGAGGGGGGTCAATCCTTTCAGAAATTCACCATGAAACACTTGACGAGAATTGTTGCAGTATACCGTTGATGGAGCAATTATAAGAAGAAACATCCTTTGTTCTTGCCGCTATAAATATGACCGGCAATAATGTATCAAGACTACACACCAACCATTCGATCACAGATACAATAACAAATAACATGAACAGCAAATCCCTTCGTCGAATATGCTTTAAAGCTGATTTTCCAGTGTCACATGCGCAGAAAAAAACCCTTTGGCAGGAATTAGAACATTCATCGGGAGCTCACACAGTCGTGAGGAGTGCCCCATAATTACACAATACGATAAAAAAGATTCCTGTATTAACAGGACATCTATTATTTCACGAAATTTCTAAGCAGCAAGCACTGCAATATCTACGAACTGTGTCAAATCGATAATGTATTTAAGTCTATAACGTAACGATTGGTAATAATATGAGGGTCACTCAAGTGAAGGAAAACTTCTCTTAGCATGAACTAACCGTAATCTTGAACTTTTCTTCGTAGTAGCATTTTTTGTGCAGTTTGAATTCTTGCATGAAGCTGTCGCCCTCCTCTTGCTCCGCGTCTTCAATACAATCGCTTCCCTCCGAAGGCGTCATGGTCCCTTGCCGGACCGCTAAATCTGGCAACCAAGTTATGCTTGATATGTAGCCGATCAGCACGCGATGACAACACCAGTAAAAAAGTCACAGAAACCGTACTGTCTACGCAACAGCCCGCTTAATGCCCTATGGCAGGGCTGCAACCAGCTGAAATTTTTTCNGAGAGGTCAAAAATGATTGCAAATTGTTGCAGCAAACAAAACTTCTTGGCGCTTTCACAATCCATATGAAAATTTCGGAAGGCAATTGCCCGGCTTCCACCATCCTGGTTGCGGCCTGCCCTATGGCACGACATACGCATTACGTATCCCTTGTCAACAACGCATGGCAGTTCCACCTACTTATTTACGGTATCTCTTAGTGCTTTGAAGAAAGCGTTAGACGTGACGGCCGACAATGACATCACCCAAAGCTGACATGCGGATTTACGTGTTATTTTTCAACATATTCCTTGGCTTGTTGATCGTTGTATGTACGACAATTAACAAATTTAAATATTACGTTGAAACGAAAAATACTTAAATGTACGGAAAGTCACCATGGCATTGTCACTTATTCGCCCACATTTTATTCGTTAATTCGCACAGACTCGTTAAAGCACAAACGTATGATAAACAATTTTTGCAAATATTTTAAGTCATAAAGTTTTCTAACTTATCACGCCTTCAAACCGTGATCCTAAGCTGTCCACCAAGAGGTGTTCACAAATACTCTCAAGGAGCTGACACAAGATGAACAAATAAGAATATTGAAATGAGTTGCTCAGCCTTTTGTTCAGCCTTTGTAGAAATCATGCTTACGAAACACGTCATCAGCACAAGCTTGAAAACACTGCGAGCTTTTCATTTTCATGCACGTAGGATGTTTCGCAACTTGGCGCAGATGCTCTTTACGGCGAGTTCAAAGGAGATAATAACTAAACAAAACAACAGCCTATCGCACAAAAGTTTACAAAGTCAGCAACAGCTTTCAATTCTGAAAGATAAAAACTTTCTGCAGCCAGAGATATATCAAGATTGAGTTTATCATAAACCAAAAAAAATATAACAAGAAAAAACTCCTGTTTGTGAAGAGTGAGTTGTAATCATCACAAACGTGAGCGTTTTTACAATAAACTTAAACTTTCTACCAATATTAACAATGCGTGCAAATTTTGATTTTGATAAAAAAACGCTCAATTAACTCATTCAAAATACACAAAACTACCAGAATACGAAATAAGCCATAATCACGAGTGTTGCTTTGTGTCCAGTTTAAAATTTACAATTTAGCTCATCATACACAACAGGAATTACTATCAAAACGCAGTCAAATACATGCACACTTATCAAGCATTCACTGTTGCCCTTGAGCCAACAACACATTATTCATTACCAACAGTTTTAATCTGCTATCGGGTTAGGCTGAAACGTATCATTTGTAAAGTAGAAAGACAAACACGCGCGCACATACACAACATTCTAAAAAGGCACATACACACGCGCATGCGCACGACGTTAAAAAACGTCTTAGATATGTGAGGTTCACAGTTGTTCCCTAATATACAACCAACATTGTTGCGAAGACACGATAATGCTGTTAATATTGAAAAAAAAACATCTTTGAAAAGAAATGACAAGCAACCTGGAGCTGAATTAACAAGGCTGTCATTTCAAAGATAATAGAGAAGTGGCGATTAGTTTTGCTGGTATTAAAGAAAATATTGGCACTGTAAGTGTAACAAAATCCGTACTGGACTCAAGTTCAGTGGAAATAAGCACATTGATCATTTCCACGAAACTTGCTTTCGAACGAAGCAAATAAACGCAGTACAGCAGTCTTAAACGCAAATAGGATTTCTCACATCTAGGCCACTAATTATACCTTTGACAATCTGTATGGACTTGGCCTCATCTTTAGTCAAGCCGCCTTGGGACGAATCGCTGCTTGTCAATGCTGTGCTGCTGGACTTCTTTACTCCAGACTTCGATTCTAGCCATTTGTAGTCAGCGTACCTTTCTTCAAAGTGATCGAGGTCAAACTGCGTCAAACGATTGCACCCAATTTAGGTAAAGTGACATCAGAGCGAAGCCGCACCTAAGGGATCGGGTTCTGGCAGAATTAGGGGTGAAAGATGACCCTGTTGGACTCTTGTCTGACTTGGTGAGGAAGCATGAGCGGAAGGTTACGACCGCCGGTGAAATATCACTAACCGTTTCGTTTTTGTTTTTTTTACTTCTACGTAAGGCGGTTCTAGCCTTCAACGCAGACGGCATCGGTCGGCGCGCGATCCGCTCTGAAGACCGGCGCAAGCGGAGAGTTTAACTGGTGCGGTACATCCGTCAAAGAGTTGGGCCTCAAAGGCCCGTATACGCCGAAGATGAGCCAGGAGTTACCAGGCTTAATCATTTGTTTTTTTATTGCGTTGCACATCTCTGCGCCCACATGGCTCAGCACGGCAACTCCTGGACGAAAAAAAACAAACAAAGGATTGCACCTGGCAACTTGTCCTCAGTGCAAACGGGCCTTAACGCAGGTGTCTGAAGGCGAGCTCGGCCGAGACGTAAACCTTGCTAAGAGCGAAAGGACAAACCGTGGAGAGGTGAGCTATCAAACGTTTTGAACTGGGGAGTTTACAAAAAGAGGTGTTAGAAAACTAAAGTAATTGTCCTGTGGCAGCCGAGTGTTCATACTGCCTCAAGCTGAAGAATGTCCAGAATGACGTGTCTACGACAGTTCAACAACACTGAAGTGAAAAGAAATCCCACGAAAGCAAAAACGCAGCAACGAGCATCACTTGCAAAAGTCAAAATTCGCAAACAGTTTATTCAAATTTTCGCGCCTTTTTGCCAGTTGCATGCAGTCGACAAACTTTACTTTTATTTTGAAACTAGACCAAACAAGCTAGCAATCCTAGGAATCTTCACTGTGTTTTTTTTACAGCTGCTTTACCACACTTTTAACAGCTGGCGTGCTCTTGCATATAAAGCCACCAACATTACGAGGATCTCAATCGCAGCCTACTACCCAGCGGAATCAAAGAAAGCAGTTCGAGTAGAATTTTTTACCGTTTCTACTCGATTCACAAGCTCAAGCCTTCGCGCGAGTTGAGCAAAGCATGGTATTATGAGAAGAGCTTACAAATAACTTACGGACGCGATTCCTTCCAAAAAAGCTTGGAATCTTTTAAGGTTAATAACGCCACCTTCATTCAGATATCCGTCAAGCGCTGGCATAACTTGCATATAGGTGCGGTAGAGGAAGGGAAGAGCACTTGTAGCGATGTGCAAGTCAGGCAAGTGCGGAATGAAGTCGTTTCCGACGAGGAACCCCATCAGCACCCAGTCATCAATAATCGACTCCAAATCGTAGTCGTAGGGAAGCAATTCCTGCAGCAAAGAACAGCAAACTGATGTGGGTGACGCTACTATCTGAAATGTGTCACACGAAATTAAACTCATGCTACTACGTTGTTCTAAAGCAGTTTTTTCCGACGAGTGGGTCTCGAACGCATGTGGGGTGGCCAGGAAATTGCTTGGGTTCGCATGCTTTTGTAGATAAGATACCAAGTTACTTATTTTTTTCTAGCACAGTGAGCGTCGTTTAACAGAGCACCGGTTTGTTTATACAGCAAGCTGCTTATTAGAGCTGTGTTGGCTGAAACGGACGAACGATGATTGTCCCAAAACAAATTATCCACACCAATACAGCAAGTTGGCGCATGGCAACACGGTAAATCGCAGCGGGTTGGTGTGAGGCTTTTTGTTTCCTGGTTTGATGACGTAAAGGGACGCGCGGCCCAAAACTATACGAACCCTTGCTCCAAAGGAAACAACCCCAGCGGTTGAGCGACAAGGAATAACCACAAATAAATTGCATTTCTGCTAGCTTGCCTGAAACCGCAGTTCTGGTATTGCATTTTGAAAAGTACCTGTCTAACAACTAGCTCACCAGAGCAATTATTTTTAGTTTTAATGAAAGCCATTATCGAGCTCCGCAAAAAAATTGAAATTTCACTCCTGCTCCGGTTTTCATTCAAAATTCCAACTCCGAGTCCTTCACTGGTAACGAAAAGGAAACGCCTGGTGTCCACTGTGGCTACGTGATCAACTCTGGTACTCAGCCCCATCTAGTGTTGCCACTCTATGTTAACACGTTTTCCCTACAATAAGAATGAAAAATCTCTACATTTCCCTACACAACCTGAAAAAAAAAACCGCAATCATCTTTAGCTACAACATCTGTCCTTGAAACACGACACACTATATAGTTGCATAATTAAGTGCAAAATCAAAATTACATGTATAAAATTAAAACAAATTTACAGAAAGCACACTGCATAACCACATGTCAATTTTTTTCAAAAAAAATCATCTCAATGTCTTCTAAGATTAGCCAGCACCTTCGGCAATAAATCTTACCATAATCCCTTGCAACCCTCCAGCTGGTTGCAGTTAACAAGGAAAGTCTCATTGGCATTGCATTACGACTGTTCTTTTCACTGTATTGTGCTTGTACTGCAGTCTTTGCAAATTGGAATAGACTAGGCTACACCTTATAGGCTAAGCCTTGGCTTTCATTCAGCGGAATGCAATTCTAGCCACCAGAAACTTGGCCACACTGCTGTCCTTGCGTCAAAAATAACCCAGTACCACTAGGATCTATTGCCGTCTAAAGTGGCAAAATCGCATTTTCCAGTGCGTTTTGCAAGCGTACTAATAATAAATTGTCGACCAAACACGTCTGTGAAGTGCCACAAAGGTAGAGAGAAAGCGATAAAAATTCTAAACACAAAAATCCCTACGAATCCCTACAAAATAGCGATTTTTCCCGTAGGGATTCCCTACTCGCTACAAAAGCCTAAAAATCCCTACTGTAGGGATTTTTCCCTACGAGTGGCAACACTGCCCCCATCTGCTCACACGACGAAATTCAGTTGTGCGCACTCGCGCAGTCCACGAACTCTTTGAAGTTAACATCCTGTGTTGCGTCATAATTACGATATGATTGCAGAAGCAAGGAAGCTGGTTTGAAGGCATGAGTATCGGGAAACATTTGAAAAAAGAGAAAGGTGAAGCGAGCGGAACATGAGTCGGCAAGATTGATCTGAAGAGTACCGGTTCTCCTGAACAGTGTAAACACGACACGGATAATGGAGAAACCGCTTATTAAAGCAGGTTTTTCCAGACCCAAGGATGTTAAAAATTTTATCTCTAATTTGCGCAATATTGAACTGCCGCGTAGTGATGGTTGAATTGGTGGGAAGTACCACGACGCAAAGAACTTGGCCGCTTGCCTTTTCGTTTACGACGTGAAACTTCAGCTTGCTGCTTAAGTTCTGGTGGTTGTAGCCTGGTTATTTTTGACAGCCCTGATGGCTGCGAATGCTATTTGCGTTTTACGGAATTTTCATAAAATATAAAATTTGTAAAACTTAGTCTTCTTTTATTCAACTTAATCTTTTGTTATTAATTTAAACATTGTCTTAAAAAGACAAAAAAGCGCAAGCTTCTCATGTGCGACTTTGAAGTGCTGTAGTTTCTGGTCAATACAGGTTGAGTGAAAATCGTTTATTTCGTATCAGTAATTTTATTTTGTGGTCATTAAAGGTTTCGCTGCATGTCTTTTAGCATTAGGCATATGCTAAGGTCAAGAGATTTTGCGGAAGTTGTTTTTTAACATGTGGATCGCTTTGAAAAAGGTAGGCAGCCACTATTCTAATGGCTTCTCTGCACAAACCTAAAACAAACCACAAATTTTCATTATAAACGAATTTATACCTGTGACCAAACAGAGATAATGATAAAATGATTAAACAACTAGGGAGAAATTACCTTCAGGGATTCGAATTCGTGATCAATGTACTCGCGAAGCAGTGATATATGCAAGAGATGAAATGTCGTCTCTTCAGCTCGTGAAGTTTTTGCATTACCCTTTTTTTGCGTAAATTTCACTTCTTCTCTGTAGAACAAAATGCAGCGACAATTGGTCAGCAGAAAAAAGACAGTTAAGAAGAAATTGCTACGTTTTGACAGCACACATCGTCAATTCATGGCAGAAGCATTCGCCGTGGTCAGAAGAAAAAACTTCACGCTGATCGGGAAATAAGGGTATTAACAGCGACTGTCTTGAGTAAACTGTGCAAGAGTGGAGCGCAAACTCATCTTTGTAAGGAAAAACAAGATTGAAGCAAAACTATACGACAATCACGCACGTACAATTTGTTGAAGCAGCAACGATAATAATTTTCATTATGTAATTATGGGCTAGGCTTTCACGAAGGAGTCAAATCACTACTGATTTTAATAAACTAGTTTACACACAATAGCAAAAACTTCCTCCGTAATATCTAATAGTATTGTAGGATATATGGAAAATCCAACGCTCGCATTAATGCAAAAATTTGACACCAACAAGGTTATTAATCTCATGCGCACATACAGGAGCCATGCACATAGAGCAAGTGCCCTCTTTACTAAAACTCGCAAACGTATCAAAGTCACATGACCCGTACTCAAAACAATGTACCGCTAAAGATCATTGTTAATTACCTGAGTAAAGAAAAATGCGGCTCGTGTGTACAGAGAGCAAGCATTAACAGATCAGCATCAAGGCCATATAAGCAATGCCTAGTGTTTGGGTCATAACCAGGTTGAGAACGTTCGTGTCTGATAAACTCCATGATTTTGTGTTCGCCTTCTCCAGGAGTCTAATGGAACGTAAAAGACAACATTTGTTACAGCGTTTTTTAACACACGTGCGATTTACGTTCGAGCTTTGCACAAAAGTTTCAGCAGAAACACCAAGGTCTGGCAATGTAATTGTTTTACTGTGATCACCTTGCTCGAAAATCTGTTTCCTTGTGAAAGATTTCCTACGCGGTTAACAATGTTCTATCAGGATCTGTACCTGCGTTGACAGGTTAAGACTTAAGACGATGGAGAGAGACGACTGTTGAAAGAACGATTAATTGATTTTCGGTCGTGGGAAATCACCGATCATCGCACCAAGGTTTGATCAAACTTCAGTGAGTGTGATGAATAAGCACCACACAAAGCACAGTATTTTTTCTACGAGTAGCGTGACATGCGAAAGACAGAGTGAATAGACCTGCTGTTTGATTCGATTCAAGGTTTTAAAAACGCAAGTAAATGAGCCAACTATTCTAAAAGGCATTTCCTCATGATTAGAAACCAACTTCGGTGTCGGATACTGCTACGTTCTACTTGTTTCTTAGAGCTCCGTGACAGGTAACAGCCAACAACATACCTGATGTCCTGACAAATATACGTGTATTCCTTGCCACATACGATCGTGAGTGATTTTAGTTTTAACAAAATATTCCAATTGCGTCTGCAGTTTCTCCATGAATATTGTACCTGTAAGGTATTAACAGAAATGACCCTTGTGTTCATAAAGAGAACTTTCTTGCCAGTGACAAAACAGTATTCATATAGAGTAGACCTTGTTCAACATTTACTATTATCACCCAAAGGTGAAGTAGGGAAGGGTTGTAGGGGCTAATCCCCATCCCTTGGCACCTTATCCACTCAGAAATACTGATGTTTTATTTTATCTATTCGATGGAGTTTTTCATTAAACTTCCAGTTCGGGATTGGGTGCATTATAGAAAGTTCGGCGGTAGCATCTGCAGGCGTAGCAACACATTTCTTATCAAATCAGACAGTTACGAATTTGAGGTTTGCGAAATAATCAAGCAGCTTTCTTCATATCTGTGTATAGGCGCCTAGCCAGGGAGGGCTACAGAGGTACTACCACCGAACTTTCTGATAATGCGATGCCCCCCAAGCTATTAGCGGACAAGACCATGTGATAATGGTCACGCTGAGCAACCCTGCTAGCTTATCTCTCCCTTTTGTCAAAAACACGAGATTATGAAGAATTTCTGTTTCGTGCCACTTAGTACCACTGGGGAAGCACTAGCTCAGTGCTTCCAATTTGTATGAACTCCCGACGCACTAATCCCATTCATAAATTGAAACGACGCACTGCATCAAAAATAGTCCTAGGTTGCATTTAATTTTGCACGTTACATGCACTGCGTAGATCAACGGGTGAGCTTANATTCGACTTTCGGCCAGCTCGCCCTCCAAGCTTCATTTTCTTAAAAAAGAATCACAATTTTTTAAGATTTTGGTACTAGTAGTGAAGGTGAGTGGATGTAAGTTTGCGACGCCCTTGCAATCTCCAAACGACGCACCAGTTGGGGAACTCTGCACTACCGGATTGCAAAATTTTCTTGCATTTGGATATGACTTTAACTTTTAACAGGGGCAAGGATACGATGGAGCCAGCAACATGAGCGGTGCCTACATAAGCGTACAGGCAAGAGTGCACATGCTGCATCCCTTAGCAACATATACGCGCTGCTGCAGCCATGTGCTTACTGCGTACCTAGTGGTCTTTGTTGCATCGCCACTACCTTCGATTCGAAATGCAATGGGTATTCTTGCAAGCATTTGTTTTCACTTCGCGTTATGCGCAGCGTACAGCTATTCTGTGACAGTTCGTCCAAACCGAAACACCGATATCTAGTCGAAAAAATTAAACCACCTTTGTGTGAAACTGCGGGACTAGCTGGAGAGAAATACACTATTCTGTTATTACATTTGTGGAACTGTTGCCGGCAATTTACAAAACTTTGGACGAACTTCAGTCTTATAATTATTAAGCCGTTTTGTAATTACCGCATTAATCAAACCGTTTATAATTACCGCTAAGTCTAGCTGAACAAGATGATCAACTCCAACTGCAACACATCGCTTTTGGTTTTTCTGCATGTCATTGAACACACCTGAAATTTTATTGCCATTACTGAAAATGATACAGGAAAAATCTAGATATTTCTCAAGCAAATCAACTTCTGGAAGGAGATTTTTCACTTTTGCAAAACGGAAGACTTGATTCAGAAATTGTTTTCAATTACGTTTTCAAAATTCTTCTCAGCAATAACCTTGAAGTTGCTGTCATGTTACCGCAACGCGTCAACCGGAAAATTTTCCATTGACCACTCTGAAGCGTTTTTCAGGCGGTTCATGGAAGGTCCATATATGGATCAGCTGATGCCTGAATTAGGCAGCAGGTTTCAAAAGCCGCAAGCAACATGCACTTTGCTTTGGAGCTTGCTTCCAAAGTTTTGCCAGTCTTTTACCGGTGATCGGAGTAACCGTTTGCTGACCAAAAACAAAGAAGAGCAAATAGACCAGTGGTTCTTAAACTGGGGGGTGCGCCCCTCATGGGGGTATGAAAGGTTCGCAAGGGGGAGCGAGTATGGCAGCGACATATTGTTGGAAAGCAGAATAATGGCAAATAAATTGTTGTTCTGCTTTTTGTATTTGATTTGGAGGTTAGGTGAAGCGCGAGTAACAACGACAACGCTAAAGGGGGGGCGACTGCTTCAGCAGAAATCAACCGAAGGGCCAAAAATAGAAATGTGTAGCAGACAACCGTCGAACACAATTGCAGCACTGTTGGACGGTCACCAAGAACTTTTTCCTAATGCCAGGAATCTCCTACAAATACTAGCTGCACTTCCTTTTTCAACAATTACTGCTGAACGAAGTTTCAGCACGCAGCTGCATTTGAAGACCTATCTGAGAACAACCATGGAAAGTGACCGCCTCACTGGCATGGCTCTTAAGTCAATGCATAAAAACCGCCCCATCAACAAGGACATTCTTAAAGACATTGTGGACTTAAGTGTCTAACTACACTGACAATGATTCTGCAGCTAAACTGCTGCTGTAGCCTATGGTTGTGATTCATTTCGGGATGTGCGGGGTGGACATCCACGCATATATGGTTGTGCAGAGCTTCAAAATATTCTGACTTAAAGCATGACTCTGGTTGATTGCAATTTGCGTTTTCAGAAATGAAAATTTTGTAGCGCTTCTGTTTATCGTATGCGAGTTTTATCAACCACGGAAGTATGTGAAATTGATTTGCTTAAAAAATTTGCTCGATTGATTCGCTTGCGTCACCTTTGTGGAGACTAGTTACTACTCAAGCATGATCATGATTTTGCACAAGCTTGGCTGCTTAGAGTATTTTAACAACTCCTACTTTGGACAAAAAAATCCGACTCCGACTCGACCAAAAAACCTCCGACTCCTTACGACTCCGACACCCTGGGTACAGTCACTTGTTTATGCAGTAAATAAGTGCACTTCTTTGGCTATTTCAATAACAAGCAATTCTCCTTTCTTGTTTTTAGGCACTTTCCTTTTGTAAGTTCAGACTTCCCCTTTACAAAATTTCTCGCTGTATCACTGTTCTTACTTATACCTGTTCTTAATCATACCACAGCCTTCAAGCTGCGCTGTTTGGAGGACACAACATCATGGAAAAAAAAACAATTGACCAGTCAACTTCTGAAAAATCATATGTGCTATCAGCACTTAAATGCTCTAGTCATATAACTGCGTGAAGGCCAACAACAAACAACCAATGGGATATAAAAAGAGTATTTGATAGTCCCAATACTTCAACTTTTTGTGACTACAAATGTTTGCNATGCAACTTTCAAACCACAACATTCTTTGCACACAAAGCACACCGGCTTGCGCCAGAAAAGTGTACTTTCAAATAAATTNAATTTTTTATTCACAGCTAGGTTGCTTCAACAACCTCAAACAAGTAGAGACATACCAGGAGTAATGCAATTCGAATCGAAACGTTTCTCAGAAGGCAACGTCTCCCCTTTACGTAACGCTTCTTGAATACTGGCCTCTGCTTCTTTAGCTGATCTTAAGAAGCAAAACATGTTACATTTTTTATTTATTTATACAGAGCAGACAAGAAGTAATTACTAACTTCGTTTGCTAAGTGATCTATAAATTATTCATTTATTCAAGTGGTATTATTCAACCTATAAATTACTCTTACCTATTAGTGACAGATCCACCCCATGCATTTTCGGGAACGGTCAAATAGGGGTGCACCAAGAAAGTTTTTCACGAGATAAAATTAGAGATTGACCGATATATTGGCCTGGCCGATATAATCGGCCGATATTTGGGTTCTACCGATATATCGGTATCGGCCAAAATGACCGATTTGATCGGTCTTAGTAGGTGTTGACAAAATGCTGTTATATTCCTTATGCATCCAAACAACTTGTGCAAGAAACCACTACGAACCAAGTCAAGACAGCTATCTTGCAGCAACGCTACCAGATGCGTTTTCATAAACAAGCAGACAAGATGAACCATGAAGTACGCGTTTGCCGTCGCAGCTAAAACAAAAGCATCATCATTAATCAGATTAATTAAAAATCATAGCAAAATATTGAAATTGCACCAATTTGAAAAATATCAGCTCATAAATCCTGATTTATAAGTGTTTGAAAAAAGATAAGGCATAGAATACATTATAATTTTAATAATGAAGCAGAAAACAATATTTAAAAATATTGGAAATATCGGCTATCGGTATTGGCCCCGAAAAAAGCCATACCGGTCGATCTCTAATTAAAATACATAGATTCTCTAGCGGTGACAATTTTTGGATATTATACAAAGCAGTTACTTTTACTAGGCCAAACAGTAGCTTGTTGGTCAAACTAATTCAGATTATGAAATCAAGAAATGACCTGTTCAACAGAATAAAGACACTGACAGCCTATTGTCTAACAACTTGCATTGCATGTACTAATGCAAGCATTTTTGGTTGTGATGTGTCTGTCTACAAACATAATTTTCATTTTTTCAGCTAAAACTAGCAGAAAATTACCAAACAAAGCTTTAAACTTTCTATCAATTTATTGTTTATCTGTTGTAATGTAGACAAGCTAAAATAGCAAACATGCAGTATTGGCTGCAGACTTTACAAACCACATACAGCTTGTCATTTCATTGTCTTAGGACAACATTACATCACAATATAAATGTTTACTGCAAAAAGAATGGCTTGTGGTCTACAGTGATCTACATTGAAAACCCAATGCTGATAACACAGTTACTATTTAAAAAAGAACAAGCAACTTTTACCAGTAATCATTGTACTAGATATCTCGTCAGTTTGTGCAGGAAATCATTACATTAAAACAGTTTCTTTAAATTTGCTGTTGCATGACTAGAGAAAGGTAATGTTTTTCTCTACTATAACTGTCCAATGAATTTTCAGTAGCTGGCAGAAGCTACCTGTGAGCTTGCAGCAAAACCAGACTACATGTGGTCTCCAGTCATTGTTGCTCTAACAGTGATTCCCAAACGCCGTGCCGCGGCACGGTACGGTACTGTGCCGCGAGGACTCCCCTACCGTGCCGCGAAGCGACAGTGCTGCACTACAGTAAATATAAAGCGAAGATTGATTTTTGGTGTTGCCGAGCAACGATCTGCGAACCAAAGATGAGCGGACTATCATATGTTGCGATCCAGATCCAGTCCTGATTTTTTCGAACTGTCCAAGTCCAACCACAGTCCAAAAATTTTTCAAGTCCAAAAATGCACCATTTCTTTTCCATTAACTCAGTCCAAATCCTGTCCGGATCCTAAATTTTGAAGTGCTTTACACTCCGGATCTAATCCAAATTCAA
>JGI24021J15306_10005095_pt1 | contig 15500 bp, 10 predicted proteins | sample Ectturendosymbi1_FD_15306 | JGI IMG/M metagenome (IMG submission 15306)
AAAAAGTAGTTCCATAAGAAATATAAAATAGAGAAGTAAATATGAATATTTTTTTTAGAAGCTCTCACGACCCCTAGAAAAAAGGCAAACGACCCCCAGGTTGAAAACCACTGTTCTAAACGCTGCCAACATTTTCAATGTGCATGCATTTCTTCATGGAATTTGTAAATAACGCCACAAGTTTGAGGTTGTAAATTCCTAAGAGGAAAGTGAAAATAAACGTTTGCAGTATTTGACCGNTTNCANAAATTTCGGATGATTTTTATTATCTTGATATTTGGNAATGTGCCAGATATTTTGTTGCTGCATTATTCAAGGAGTTAGCTTTAATTACCATCAGAGATATGTGAGGTCTCGAGTCTCGGTGTCGGTCTCGAACTTCCAGGTCTCGGTCTCGGTTTTTATGAAAAAGTCTAGGTCTCGTCTCGAAATTTGAGCCAAGTCTCGGTCTCGGAGGTTACGGTCTCGACTACATCACTGATACCTACCACTAAGTTACATTTAGCACATCTCATCAGATCATTATTTATTTGTGCAGCCTAGCAGAGATGAGCACGGATCAGGACAGGATCGGACTGGATCAGGACTGAAGCCAATTTTTGTCGCACAGGACTGGATCGGACTGCAATTTTTTTGAAAATTGGCGGATCAGGACTGGATCGGATTGAGAAAATTTTTGTTGTTTCGATATGATTATCCTGAACATACCAAAAATTTTAGTTGTGACCCGATTTTACAAATTTGCTAAATGGTAGTGTATATTTTGCCATCAATGGCAAAGGCTATGCCAGGGTTGACAGGTTAGATCTTTTGGAGGCCAATATTTGGAAATTTGGTCCCAAATAACACTTGCTGGCCCCAAAATTTTTGTTTGGCCCTTTGGCTCTTTTTTGACCCTTTTCCAGGAAAGACTTGGCCCCTTGCAAGGATTAGATCTGACCACCCTGAGTCCTGTTTGAGAAACCAAATTTTTTCACTTTTTTGACTAATTGAATGCAGATTTTCACCAAATTCCTATATTTTGAAGGTTTTCGATAGCCAAACATTGTTACGATCCTTAGAAACTATGAGTTTTGATATGAAAATTTAGTAAGTTCATAAGAGTACCTGTTACTTGTTGCAGTTGCAGAGGTACACTAGTAGTGAGAACTGTTGCATTACCTAACTTACTGTTATTTAGGTGGTACACGTGTTTGTTGGTTTTGTTCAGACTGTTGTTGATCGCTTTAGCACTTAGCGATGATTGTAAATTTATCTCAGTTTATGGCTATACATGGAAATTAAGTTGTTCTCTCACGATCTTTCATCATTTACTTGTTTTGCTGTTGAGTTACAACTGTGATTGAGGAACATTGCCATTCAATAAATTGCTAAGTATTGGTTCATGACTTTGTAACTGCTAACAAATTAGGAAAATTGGTTGGCTCTTTTTTTGGCCACTTATCTTAGAATTTGGCTGCTTACTGGACTAGATTTGGCCCCTTGGCAAAAAGTAGATCTGGCAACTCTGAGCTCTGCTGAGATTACTGTGCAATTCGAACTGTATCCACCTTTGCCCACATATAACGTTGAGTTCTAGTAGCAACGTGAATATAGTTAGCTGGTTAGGTTAGTGTCTACGCCTGCTTTGCCAGTGTTCGCTGGTTCTCTCACAAATTCCTTTGACTTAACTTGTAGAGATCACTCCTCTGATGAGAATGCTTTTATGTAGGCTACTTTTTCAAGAAGTCTGAGGTTTTTGTTTAGGGCAGTGATTTTCAACCTGGAGGCCATTTTCCTTTTTTCTAGGGTCACGAGAAGCTTCTGATGAACATATTTATAATTACTTTCACATTGTATATTTCGTATCATTACTTTCACATTGTATGAATTTAATAAATGAGTTTTTGTTAGGCATAGTGATATCATACGTTATTTTTGAGTCATTGTGACTTTCGATTGTGCAAACGCAATTGCATTTCATATGTCCGACTAGAAATTTTTGGAAGGGGGTCGATAGGTTAAACTGAGTTTCAAAATGTCTCGCTGCTTGAAAAATGTTGAAAACCACTGGTTTTGGCTTAGACATTTAGGGATTAGGTTTAGGGATTAGGTTCCAGGTTCAGGTTTTGAGTGTACATTTAATTTTGAGTTTAGGTTCGGATTTAGGTTTTGGATTTACATTTTGGGCTTGATTGTAGGTTAGGGTTTTAGGTCATATTACAAGGACCTTATGTTAATCCAAGAATATGGTCCTTGTGATTTGACCAATCCAACCAATCGCATTATTCCTAATGGCAAAATAACTCCAGCAGTGCTTTTGTCTTTGATAACAAAATAGACACTGCCTTGTGTTTTGGAAGTGCCAAAAGTCTGTGTCTATTTTATCTCATGATGCAGAAGCACTGCTGGAACTATTTTGCCTTCAACCAATCACGTTGAAGTCAAAATAGCTCCAGTAGTGGTTTTGCCTCATGAGGCAAAATAAACACCCATAATTTTAAAGGGGCGGTTCAGGACTGGATCAGATTCAATTTTATCGGATCAGGACTGGACTCGGACTGAAAAATTTCACAATCCGCTCATCTCTGTAGCCTAGTGCCAAAACTTTGCGTGCGCTTTTTGCCTGTTAAGCTTTTAATACAATTCAATTTGGCCGACAGGCTATGCAGTAATGAGGGCCTAATGTGGATTGTTATTAAATAAAATTTTTAAAACGCCAAAAATGGACTAAAAAAGAGACATGGCCTTGGAAAATATGAATAGATCAAATGTCATCCACTGCATGCCTTTTTCATGGAATTGTTTTTAGAGGTGTTGCATGTGTACATCAAAAACTTGATTCGATTTTTGGTCATAATGGTTACAATTGTTTGCAGGATATTCTAGTTTAGGGTGGTTAAAACTGACTCGTATGACTAACTGAGCATCTCAATGCATTGCTACTGAAATTGTTGGCGATTTACGTTGAAGTCTTTGAAGTTTCAATTACTATGGCGTTGTAAAACAAAGGTACAGCATAAGTTAATTTGAATAATGATGCAAATTTTTTTCACGCAGCCTATTGAGTTGGATTACATGTAGACTAATATAGAAGTAATAAGATTTCGGATTTAAACAGGATTTGGATTTTAAAATGGTCTGTTTTCGGATTTGGATATGGATTTTAAAATGAAATACCAGATTGGATTTGGATTTGAAAAACCTAAATCCGTTCATCTCTGTAGGCTACACCTATGAATTGCCAAAACTAACCTTTGACCTCAGAAAAACTGAACACACGCTGTGTCAAGATCAGTAGCGAGCATGTTTCAACTTTCAAGTAAGATTAAATCCAGTTTTTTTTTAAGGAAAATGTTAGGTACCCGGTATGGATCTGTAGGTACCCGATTTCTCTGATTCTAGGGACTCGATTTTCTCTGATTTGAGGAACCCGATGATAATTTTCTCTGATTCTGGGGAAACGATTGGAAATTCTAGGGACCCGAATCGGATCCCTAACACGCCTGTTAAATCTATAAAATTTTATTTAAAAATTTTAAAACAATAGTAAAGTGACCCTTGTAGAGAAAAAGAAGAAAAAATCAAGCTGCTCTGCCTCTACCAACAAAAACATTCTTAATCTCCGCATCTGCAAAAACAAACTGAGTCCCAAGTTTTGACTAACTCTGGTAAGAAGTTCCTATTTTGGGGAAACACCGAAAGAATAACTGGCGGGGCCAGTTTAGAACACGTTACACTGGTGCCACGCCTGGTGATATTTCACTAGATCTACTATCTACACTTAAAAGCAGTAGTGTGTATGTATGCTTTCGAGGAATCAGTCGACTGCCATCTGCTTTTGTCTTTTTGCGGTGATTCAAACTTGCACATATCTCTATTCAAGTATGTACTTTCCACGATGGATGTAAGCAAGGAATCGATCAGCAAATTTGCTGATCGATTCCTTGCTTACATCCATCGTGGAAAGTACATACTTCACTAGATCTAGTGATCTGGTGATTTTTCACTGCAATCTAACGATTTTTTGCAAAGTATGTGTTTGAAGATCTGTTGTCATTTTTTCTAACTTTACTTTCCAGCCCTCTAAAGATTTTTGGTAAACAATGGATTATGCGAATTGGGTTGCTTGTAAAAGGCGGAGCTCCGTAAATAGCGGAACTAGGTTGCGGAGGTTTGATGACGTAACCGGAGTGGAAAAAAGTTGCGTTGCAAAAAGAATAAACAGGAAAAAAGCAAAGGAAAAATTTTTTCTTATTGCAAATAAATATGCGCTTCCCCCAGATGTTTGCGATGTTTAAAAATTGCATACATTCACAACTGTTAAAGCCTATTTTTTGTCCCCGAACCGTTTTGAAACTCTGATACGCAAAAATTATGAAACTTCAGAATAGATTTCTTTTGCCGTAGTGAAATATCACCTTTTGCAATAAAATTATTTTTACTACCATTATAGTTCTCATTGCTCAACGCAAAATATCGGTTTTAGTGACTCTGGTTACGTCATCAAACCAGAACGAACAAGTGTTTCTTATTTGAGTTTCTTATAGTTTTCACTTCCGTGCTGTTCATCATCTGCATTGTTGGCCATGACGGTATTTTCATTTCTTTGCAGGAGAACTGCAGTGGAAATAATTAAGGCAGTGGCTAGTATAGATACGCTTGTGGATCTTGAAAGTTGAAAACTTATTCATATAAGCCACCTGCAACGCAAAAGTAATGCACGAAGGGAATGCAGTAGGCTTAGTAGAAACAAAGTAAACTTAAAGATAAACCTAACCTAACCTTAACGTAACCTTAAGCTAAGGCTAACCTAACCCTAACGTAATGTTAACCTATCCTTAACCTAACCCTAAGCTAACCTATCTCTATGCTAATGCTAACCTAACCTATCTCTAACCCTAAGCTAATGCTAACCTATCCCTAACCTAATCCTACGCTAATGCTAACCTAACACCAACCCGTAAGCCTGATACAAAGTGAAGAAAAAAAAGTAAAGTCGGCAAGTTGAGAGTCAAACCGAAAATCATTGGCAATGGCATGGCAGACTTAATGCACAACCACTGCACCACGAGACCCACACCGTTTGAATGACAAACTGACCCTTTTAGTTTTATATGAATTGTGTCAGGCCAGGCGTATCCGTAGTCACTTCCGATAATGTAAGATTGATTGCTCTGAAATATTCTTTGAGTGGTGTCGTTTCCAGCTTTAGAGAAAAGCCTGAAGATTGTTGGTATGAGATATTCCACGCTTCAGCATCATCTATTTTAATAACTTGTAAATAATGATGCAAAGGTTTTTGGCAATGAAGTAGGTTTTTGGGCAATAAAGTAAATAACTGAGTCATTTTAAGCAAAACTGCAGAATTCGATGCAAAAAATTTAAATCTAGTGAATTGTTTCAAATATAGTTAATTTTTTTAAGAATCTAGTGGTTTTTGCATAGAAGTCTGTGGTAACAGTAACACTAGTTTAGAATCAGATTTAGAAATTTAGACTCAGTTGTTTGAGCGAATTGTTAGCATTGCAATCCATGCTTGGCCATACATTACTAGATTTCGGTGCTGGTAGTAGTGTTGAGCAGTTGTTCAATTTTTTTGTCATCTAGGACTGTCAGGCTGGGCAGCCTGTGGGGAGTTTGATGAATTGAATATTGGAGGACAACATGGTCGGCAGTTTTTAACTTGTTCTTCTATTCCACACTCACTCACAGGTTGTAGAAGGATTCATCAAGATAGATACAGTACCCCATTTGCGTAAATAGCAGCGGAAACATCTGACACCAGTGTGGAGTTGGTTAAGCCACAGGCCCGGCCTGGCCTTAGCTTTGCAAGTCAAAATGTGAGGCTTGAGTGGAAGCACTTTTGCAAGGCCCCACTTAGTGATGTATGCTAAAATATTTGGTAAGGCATCAAGTCGTAATGATCCAAATCGTTGATGTGAAAGAGCGAGGTCTGGGGCATAACCCCCAATTTCACCTATCCAGCAGCGACTTCAACGGACAACCTTGTGACACCCAATAAGTTCATGAGTTACTACACACAATACCTTCTCAAAAGAGGAGGTATTGAGTGAAGTGCGACTGCACATCCATAGCTAAAGCGTTTGCAGTAGCAGCAACAGATTCTATTTTTGGAAAAATTCTGTCTTGGTTGTGGTTTTCTTTGGGCAAAACAGACCCTAACATTCCGGCTCTTCATGCCTGGGCATGTAGCAGGATTGTTTTTTTTATGCAATGGTTCCAACAAATTTTGAATTTTCATCCTCACAAGCCTCATCAGATGCACTAGCTTCTTTCTTTGTCAGACTCAACAGTTTCAAAATAACTTATGCCACTTTTCATACATAAACTTTTGCTTTAGCTATTTGGCATAACATCATCAGGTAGGCTTCTTGTGTTGTTGCCATCCCCATAGTGGCTTGGATCTTCTAGAGGTTTGTGTGCATTTTCTGTGGTAATTGTTCTAAAATACTTGTACAAAGCACCTTTCTCTTTATTTCTTTTTCTGTTTTAGCCTTTTTTTGCCTAACAATACCATTTGAAATAAACTTAGTTTTAATTATAAATGACTTTTTCCGGTGTGGAGAAAGTAGCGGTTTCAACAGAAAATTTCTTTAACTAATGTTAACAGTTAAGCCATTTGCAAAGTAGCAGAAGTGTTAGAACCACCTTCTTCGGCTAAAGACAAGTGAAGTACAGTTATGTTTAGGGGATTTGCAATTATGAACTAAGCTTAACTTTCAGAAGACAAGTAGTAGTAACTGTTGAAACAGCAATAACTATCTATCAAACCCTATCTTGTAGCAACTACTAAAAATTGACCTGCCAAATACGAAATGCTTGTAATTAAAACAGAAAACAGCTTCAAAACCTTATCCTCTTTGCAGTCTGTTGCTGTTGAAATAACTTAGGATACACATTGCCCGAAAAACAATGAACATTGTTACGATTAAAGAACGAATTATGATGAGTGAGAGCATTAAAAAACGGCGCAGTCAATTTATTTTCGATGGCAGCAGGCCCCATACTTAAAAAATACTGTGGGCCCTGCGCCGACACTACACAAACACTTTCGATTGAAAGTGTAAATTTTAAGCGCAGCACGAGGCCCCCTTGGGCTTGGGCATGGGGCCTGATTGGAAGCAATCGGTCCAACTGGCTAAAAGCCGGCTTTGTTAAGCTGGACCCATGCTGTTCTTGGCAGGGCTATTCCAGGAGGGTGGGTGCCAATGACAATGTTAGATGAAAGTACAGAGTCTCGTAGAGTTGTTCTACTATTCCGCATTCCATTGGTGTTCTGCCCAGAGTGCTGTACTTTTCTTATTGTTGTTAGATGAACTGATGAGTTGTTGTGTGGCGGCTACAAATGTGTGTCGATTTTAGGTGCTGTGCATTCCCACTCAATGGAGAAGTGAGCGCTGAGTGGAGCAGACGTTCAGGCTCTATGGCATGGCATGCTAGAGACAAAATGACTGCTTTGTGATGAAGCTCAGCAGGTTGAAAGCCTGCAATGATAGGGCGTTTGTTCCCTCCTGGTGTAGGATGTAAGCATCCACTCACAATCCACAAGGCATTGTTGACGGCAGGATCAACGAGGTGGATATGAGTACTTAAGCACCATACAGGAGCACAGTAGTATTCTGTTGTCGACAGGAACAAGGCTAAGACAGCTCTTTGCAACGTTGTTACTCCAGCAAGCCACCCCAAGAGTGCAGCATGTAATGTCAAGTGTTTGCGAAGTGACTCAAGGTGTCGGCAATATGTGAGCGACCTGTCCAATGTTACTCCAAGGTACTGTATTTACTTAGGCTCGGAGCAAAACCTAAAGGGTACAGTTTTGTTGTTTCTAAGTAGATTTTTAGCTGACGTTTAGCTTTCTTGTTAAGTTGAAAGACTGCCGATACCATTTTTGTAGTGCTGAGCTTTAGCTTCCATGTCTGGAGGTATTTACTATTTACCTACGGTTACCATGTTTTTCTCAGTACCCTTTCCACTACCTGCCAGTCTCCATTATGATCAGCATGCATCATGCATTGCATGATTGCAAGGGTTATTAGTGTATGCATACTTTTTGGGGAAGGAGTGCTAGGACGTATCCTTGTGAGATGCCATTCTTGTGGAGTAGCAAGGTTCTGTAATAGAGTTTAGACTAATGTGAAGTCTTTCGAAGCTGCCCGGGAATCTTTGTTCAGTTGTCTGCTGAGAAGGCTTGTGAAAGCTGCAGTTGAGAAAAACCTGTTTTTTTTCAAAAAAAATCAACCCACATGTTTTTGTTTTTTTTATGTTTTTTAAACTAAAAAAACCAGGTGGGTTAGGTCTTTTAAAACAACACAAAATTTTGTTCTTTTTTCAAAGAAAACAGAAAAACCCCATTCTGAATTGTTTTTATTCCATCATGCAATATCACTATTTTCACAATTACGCAATAACAACTTCTTATACCTATTATGGCATTCAAAATTAGGGTAAAGCAATGTTACCTCACCTTTGATTCACAATGTGTTGTTTGTCAGTTCACTCCTAAATGGTAAGGCTTGGCAAGCATGCACACAGCAAACAGAGAAAAACCACTCCCACACAAACTCTGCAGTTTCATGTCAAGTTATGTGCATGCCCTGCTAGTTAAGCATCTACAGAGTGTATATTTTCAATATATGATTTGGTATGTTCCAAAATCAGAAAATGTTTAGATTTAGAGACGGCAGAAAAATTGGTGAAAATATACCAAATTTGCAGAACTGAAAAAGATAACCATTAGAATTTACTTAAACTGTCCAATTTGTTCTTTTTTCAAGTCCTTTAAATCTCGTTATTGTGTGTTTTGTTTGACTGAAAAAAAAACAATTGCAGATAACTGCATAAGTGTCCTGCCTATTTTATTTTTTTTTACTTAGTAGATTTTTTAAAGGAAAAGTGAAAAGTGGGTTTTTCATGGGTTTTATTAGGTTTTTTAAGTTGGTTTTTTTAAAAAAACCTGGGTGGTTTTTTTTGGGTGTTTTTTTCCAACAACCCTGGAAAGCTGCGAACTTCTCACCACTTGAGAACTTGCACTGGTTCTATTCACTGTAATTCATTCAGAGTGAATTATTCCAGAGGTTTCCTCAAATATGCTTGTGGTTTTAGCTGTGGTCTCAACTTTCTGGGTCCATAATGATGCGTAGGCTATTTGTTTGAAAAGGTTGTCAATGTGGTTCTGCAGTTCTTATTCTGTGTCGTTGCAAAGTAGGTTTGTATTGCTATCTTTTGAATTAGCCGTGTGACTGTGCTTGAACTGCATTGTAAGACTATTGTTGCATTGTAAGGCTATTGTTTTATTTTGATAGCAGCGAAAGCTTTGCTGGATATATTTTGATGTTCGAACACACTTGAACCTGTTTGAAGCCTATCCATTTTTGTCCAGATATAATGTTAAATTCATTACACTATTGGCATGGTGAGCCTAATCAAGGGGAAGTGTCTATGCCTGCTGTGCAAGTGGTCATCAATTCGGCTCTCATCATTGCAAATATTTTACTAGAGGTGACACTTTTCAAGGGAGTACTTTTTGCTTGTTAAAAGTTTCCAAATATTTTGAGATTTATGTTTATGGTTTGCCATGGCTTAGGTTTAGGGTTTAGGTTTAGTAATAGCTACAGATCCACTGTAGTGTGTATGACACGGTTCAAATAAAATGCTGAGTTTGTCATGGGAGCGTAGCAGATGTGTTTATGTTTGCTGTGTGAATGGTATTCGGTTCGGCTCTTACCTTGGCAACTTCCATTTTAGTAGTAGTGGTTTACATCATGTGACAAGGACGATACGCTTATCCAAGTGCTTTGTTCTTGTCATATGACCATTTCTGCTGGCAAAACATTCCCTGCCTTTTATCTCTGCTAGGATACACCTAAACTAAGTCAGTAAAGGCAAGTAGGTCTAATCTACTAGGTGAAAGTAAATGCAAATTGTTTTGCAGCAAGTTTTCTGTTTTGCAGGTTGTTAGCTTTGCTAGAAACTAGTTTACTGCACAATTGCTTTCAGACCAATAGTCTATACCAGAAGTGGGCAAACTACAGTCTGCGGGTCGCATGAGACCCGCGAGGGCATTGTGTGCGGCCCGCAGGGCAGCCACATGTACATAGATAGTACATTTGTGGAGTCTATGTTAAAGTAATTTTATCGATTAGATGAGAATTATCAAGTTTTTTTCCACACGTTTAATTCGAAACTGCATTTTTACTCAACCAGAAGTGACTATTATTACCTTCATTTTGTGCTAGCTAATGTGGAACTTTTTTAAAGTTTTCAAAGCGATTATATATATGTGATACGAGCATGCGCCCCCGGTAGCAATAAAATCTTCAATGTGGCCCTCGGTAGAAAATGTTTTCCCACCCCTGGTCTATACTTAGGAAGTGGCTACAGAACCGCCCATGGATCTTCTTATTTCAAAACTTTTTCTACAGTGCCACCTCACATGATGTGGTTCGAATAAAGCAGGCAGAATGTCTCTCAAGTGAGGTAGTCCTGGTAGCATAGCAGATGTGTCTCATGTCTGCTGTGCTGATGGTTTTTGGTTTGCCTCTCACCTTGGCAACTTATGTTTTCGTAGTAGTGACTGCTTGCACATTTCGTTTTGTGGGACCACTTTATATTTATTTTTTTCAAAACTTTCCAAAGTTTTACTTTAGGGGTTCGGTTCAGGGGTTTGTGTTAGATTAGCTTTAGGGTTGAGGTTAGGATCAGCTTTTAGGTTTACCTTTTGCATTTACTATGTTTCTATCAAGCCTAAAGTGTCATGTTACAGGAGGTGGTCAAATAAGATTCAAATTTGAGGATCCATAGGCAGTTCTTTAGCCACTGCCAAAAAACCCACAATATAAGCTTTGTTTGCATTGGGTCCTCTTAAGCTACTTGACAGCTAAGAAAAAAGTGGGCTAGTAGCACCAGACAACAGAAAAAAGTTTTCAAGGATGTTGCTTCAAACATGTTACAATGGAAGTATAGATTTTGTAAGGAAAAGGGAAATTTGCCCTTGCTGCTATTGTGATTAGAACATGTGAATGCAGATTGGCTTTTGTGTTTTCTTGATTATAATCAATTCAAATGGAAATTTCATTAGCTTTTTTATGCTTGCAGTATGTCCAGTGGACATGGTACATGCATGTAAACCATACATGATTTTTGCTAGTGAAGTGTAGATGCACTGGTCATTTCAAGTGATCATCTGCACTACCCTTGACAAAGAATAGCCTACACACTTTCCACAAACTTGACATTGTAATACTGATTGAGTTAAGGCTGCAATCACTGTTTATAATTCTGCATCTGTTGAATAGTGTAGTGTTGTACCTTTTGGTTGTGGCTACAGGCAGTGGCCAGTAGCGGACACAGGCTAATTTGGTGGGGGGGATGCAATATCGATTTGCAATGAACCTAATGCTTCACAGGACCATATTGCGTAAATCAATCACTTTCGCATAGGCCTACATAGATTTCTGAGGAAACAAGTCTAAACTTGGTTTAGAAGAAGCTTGAGTGGTAAAACTGGTCAAACTTTAACACTGCACAGCTACGGAACCAACAAGCAAGGTGGACACATAACAACGATCTGATGACGTAGTCACTGACATCAGCGCAGGTACCTTGAGATAAACAGTTCACATGACTACATATACTTATTCTCATTGTAGGTTACGTTTGTTGCAGCACAATTACCGCTGGCAGTAGCTAAGCCAGCATAGTGTAGTAGTGCTGTTTGACTTTCATGTTGCAGCAAGTATGCGTAGTCACTTGGATGCAGTTTAGATCAGTGTTCTTCGAATGGGGAACCTTAAAGTTTTTAACTGTCGTTTAGAATAGTCTGCAACGCCCATAGTAATTTGTGTATAACATTTGTTAATGCAGGTAATTTTGATGAAATAACAAGAAGCTGGTTGATTCTGTTTTATAATTGATTGTTCAAACTTGTGGAAAGCATTGCTATAGACTCACTCATGGTTCTTTTCACAAAGTATAAATGTACGTCACCTACCACTATCAGCATGCCACTGTCTCGCTGCATTACCTGCCAAGATGTGTAATGTAATGTGAACCTTTGAAGATTTGTTACCATGTTATTGTTACGCAATAAAGACCAACAGTAGAAAAATCCACTCACGACTTTCGCAACCTGCCTCCTCAGACAAAGGAGGGGACATGAGTGAATTGCAAGCTCATCACTGCATCATACTATGACTGTAAACTGACTCTTGTACAGTATGAGTTTCAAACAAATTTACAATCAAATTCATGTTGGGCTACAAAATTTAAGGCATTTGAAGTTAACCTTGTGTCAATAATTTTTGTATATGGAGAAAAATACTCACATCTTAACCATCTTGATAAAAGTTTTCTGGATCGCTCCTCTTTTAAAATTTTTGTTCAAAGCTTAGTTTTGGTTGTATGCTGATGAAAGCTTGATCTTTTTCCTAAATTTTTGCACTAGCTTATTTTTTTCCAATAATAATAATTGCAACGCTTTGAGACTCACAGTTTGTAACTTATTTTGATCTTGGCATTGAAAGGGTTTCCTCTCAAACTTCATCTGAACTTTCAAAATTACAAAGCAACTTTGCTAAAGCCCAGAAGTATGATTTTCATTTTAAACGTCATACAGTATCATAGAACAATTACCCAAGACTTTAGCTTCTACAATGCCAGCTGATTTCATTTTCAGGTGCTGTTGATATTAACTACATTACTGCATTTAATTCATGAATATGTACTGTATTTTTCGCACCATAGGGTGCACTTACAATCCTTTAATTTTCTCAAAAATGGAAAGTGCGCTTTATAATGCAGTGAATCCAGTGTATAAATCTGGTTGTGATTTCTCATTCAGAACCAATTGTGTGTGGTAAATGCTATTGTTTAATTGCTAGTTATGATTTTTTTGTAAACAGACGATCGTGTTATGTAATAAATAAACCAACAATGACTGCAATGAGCAATGTGCATGGTTCCCAGAGTAGCTACTGTAGAACATACCTTAGATGGTATCACACTACAAGGCTCCTGACTGCATTGGCGCACACTGAATAACTTTTATTCTATTCATGATTAGCAGATTAAGCACATGTGACAGATTAAACCCCCTTGTATGTAATGACCGATTATACTCCCACACTTGGGAGTTATGAAAGAGTTGAGTACAGTTTGACATATTTTAGTTTTGCTTCATTTAATGCACCTTATGTATGAAAAAAGAAAGCTAGCATTCAATTTTTGATACAGCGCCTTATGGTCCAAAAAACACAGTGCTTTTGATTTATCATTGCTTCAACAAAGTCAGAGTAGTGAAAACAACAATTTTTTATTAAAGGTTTTGAAAAATAATGGTTTTACTGCAGTTTGTAGAAACATGCCAAGTATTCAGTGTTCTGTTTAACTCTTTTCGTGTTTTGACTTCACTGTTTTTTCGTCTTGTGTATTTTGCATTCATGACAGATTCGCAGGATTGAAAATATACTACAAAGGTTGTCACATTCTTCAGACTTCTTGAAAACTCATTGATCTTTATTAAATGTTTCAGCTGTTTATTTTCTATGATAATAATTTAGCACATCTTGCTTGTTGCCGTTGCAGCTTGGTTGTGGAGGGAACTTCGGATCAGTTGTCTATGCAAACACGCTGAGTTTGGAACAGTGTTTCATGATGTAGCGACAAACAATGCACAATTTTGGAACTGAAAATACAAATACAAAAAATTTAAATTAAATCATTATTAACTTATGATAAGAGATGCATAACTGGTTGGTTTACAACTTTATCACAGTCTAAACTTTATATCGTGGTCAGTATCAAAACAAACTTCTTGAGAACTTGTTAATTGTTATATCTGCATTTATATTAGGATTTTGGACAAATCAAAGCAGAGCTAAATTGTTCTGTTAGCAAAATACAGATTGGTTTATTTTTTTGTAAAAGAATATCTTCAGTATCTGACCAGAACATTTGGTCGTTAACATATTTGGAGCCAGTATATGAGTATATCCTACTTTGAAATCACACATCGAGTGCTAATTTCATGCCAGTTTGCAACTCCATAACTCGCCAGTCGATTGTGTTAGAGAGCTATCCAAACCCTCAAAACACTCGGCGAGTCTTCTCGTTGGCGATACAAATTTCTTTAGGGTTTTGTTTTTTGTGGGTGACGTCAGTGGGGTAGGTTTTTGACCATTTTGGCTCAGGTTGCCAGGGCCCAACTGCTAGATAAAATGTTTCGCTTAAGTTTTTATTTGAAACTAGANTAAAATTAGTGTCTTTTGAGCCTTTGATCAGTTTTCTAGNGTTATTGGTTCAAAAGTTAGGGTAAAATTACCAAATTGGTAAAATAAGGACAGAGCATTTTGGTTCAAAGAAGCATTGTGTGGCAATTATTCAACATTGAAAAATTAGTGTTGGTATCTGTAAGTGTGCTTCGCACGATGCATTCATATCAAGAGGAGAAAAAAACAGTTAACTTTAATAACATGCGATGAATGACATTTAAAAATCTCAGAAGCAATGTTGTGTATCCGTAGTGAAAGATATCAGCCATACAAAATCTGGAAAATACCTAAAGGTTGTTTCAAAATTTCTGACATTGGCTGATGTACCTGTGTATTAATGGTGTTTATAAAATCAGAGCACGCAGCCATACATCTTTGACTTCGAGTAGATATCAGCTGTGATCTTTATATCATTTGCATACAAACACTGTGAAGACAAATGTATATTTAGTAAATGAAGCATATGTTTCAGTTTTGATTGCAAGATGTTTTAGGAAACTGCCATTCAAGCAGTAAATCGTCAAAAACAGCCTAGTGTCCAGCGTGCCAGCCTGTTTTCCCATAGGAAATCACCCATTGCCAAAAAAGTTTGTGTAAAAGATTGGATCATTGTTCATCTTGGTGGCAGAAAAAATTGTGGTTACTCATGTTGCCCTTTGAAACAAGTTTTGACATATATATTTCCAATGGAATAGCCACAAGCCAATACAAATTAATTGGTGAGATAGCTGATAAGGCAAATTATTAATTATCTGCTGATTATTTAGTGCAACCCTGTGAAACACCACAAATGATTTCTCTAAGTAACATTTATAGTAAGTTCTATGTAACAAGCAGCATTTCAAAAGGTTTTCTGAACATTATTTTAAGTTTTGCAAGGTGAAATTTTATTTAAATCTTAACACTTTCAGAGCCGGTCTACGATATATTCATACTTTGATTTAGGCCTAAAAAACAGCAGTTTTCGGTTGCCTTACCAACACCCTAGCTCCTCTGCCGATTGCTCTAGAGAGCTGTTCAAGGGCTCAAACGGATCGGCCAGTCCAGTAGATTACACACAAAAAAGAATTTTTTGGTTGGGGGATACTTATTTTTTGTGACTGACGTCATAAGTGAAGTAGTTTCAGGGTCATTTTTCCTCATATTGCCTGGCCTAGGGCCCAACCACTAGGCCAAAGTGTTTTGCTGAAGTTTTCATTGGAGACTAGGCTCGAGTCCGAGTCTTTTGAG
>JGI24021J15306_10005096_pt1 | contig 15499 bp, 10 predicted proteins | sample Ectturendosymbi1_FD_15306 | JGI IMG/M metagenome (IMG submission 15306)
GCTGAATCTTGTTGGTTTGTTGATAAGAGAAATACAACCACAACTGGCAAGGCTATCAACAAAGTTTGTTACATTAGATTGCTCATGATACAAACCTTGAGAAGTCTTATTCAAATATGCATATAACGTTTCAACTTTGTGCAACTTGGTTGCATCAATTATGCAACTTGGTTGCCCTATTTATTACCAATGATTAGAAATTGATTCAATCAATTTCATTACCAATACGTAGTAATTGACGTAATCATTCGTTGGTGTTATAGAAAAACGAAAGCACAGACTTACGAAATGCTGAGTATTTCCGACGTAGGTGGCAAGGGGGCAAACTCCGTTTTCATTTTCGACGAATCAATCTCAAAAAACATATAGACATCGCTGTTGTGTCCAACGCTCAAGTGGTAACCCGAACCACAAGATGCACCAGCAGGGAAGATAACTTTTTTTGCCACAGTCATAGATGCCTTCAAACTAAACACCGATGATTTTTATATTTCAGCATGCACGGAACTCAGNTTTGTTATTAGCGCTCACAGTAACTCAAACAGCCACGTTGACATACGAATATTTCTACAGTACTCCAATTGTCATAACGCATGACATGACGAATTCCAGAATGGAATGAATTGCTCCAGAATATTTTACCAATGATGGAAAAGCGTTATCAAAATTTCGTTTATAATTAATTTATTTCATTCTGGTGAAAAACAGCTCCCGCAATCACAAAACACAAAATGTGCAGCAAAAAACTTTAACTGACTCACTGTTTTGCATTTAGAAAAACGGTTGAACTTACACTGGCCTGCTCTTGAACTTTCCACNTCCTCTTCCGTAGAGGATTAGGGTTTTAAGGCTGGCGGTGACGTTTGCATCGATGTCAAAGAAGTAACCAAAGTCAAAGTGGTGGATGTGAGGAATACCAAGAGATGAGACAGTTCCAACGTTGAAAATTAGTGGCTGACTTGCATCAACACTTTTGTATTTCCAGCCATTTTCAATGAGTTCTGCCATCTGAAAGTTCAATGATTTTTTTCAGGACAAACCAAAGCATAAGATATTTCCACAGAGAATTTCAAAACGCACTTCTAATACTTAAAAACATTTTTACAGTTGATATTTCAAAATATGAAATATTTAATGACGAAAATGAAATATATTTCATTTTTCTATTTTTCAACGGATTAAGTATTGTTAAAGGCAAACGTTTATCAAAAATGTTTGAGATTCTTGGTCATACTGCATAATACATTTAACTGTGTTAAAGCGAAGCTGACGTGTGCATCGATCAATTCAGTATGTCAAAGACCACAAAAATATGTTATCTATTCACCTTCCAAAGTTTCATTAAGTTCATATCTCGATTAAATGGCATCTTAAAAATTTTGTTCCAATCCAGAGATATGTTGAAAAGTCTGATCGAAATGGGCCATCGCCGTTGAAGAGAAAGTATGGTGTATGCCACAGAAGCCTGAAATAGATGAAAATACTTCAAATGACGAAATCAAAACTTTGTAATCAAATACAGGTGAAAAAACAAGCAAAAATATCAAGTGACAATGTAGAACCGTCAAAAGATGTTGCAAGCCGTTTCAGCGTGGTAGCAGTTGCTTGAAAAAATTGTTTGGCATGTTTCTGTGATATTTTCAATCTATGGGTTTTAACAGATGACAGAAATGAAAGTGCTACTTGGTTACTTACAAATTAATGCAATCAACGGAGTTGTCACGAATTGCAACATAAACAATTTTTTACCCATATCAGTGCATCACAATGCGTACCTCATCTTGAATGCTTCGAAGATTTTCAATTTCCGACTCTTGCATTGGAGGCATTTCGTCGGCCAGGTTTGAAAACAACTTTGATAGAGGAAGTCTAAGAAGTTCTGTCATAGCGCGCTCAGGCAATATACCTTCTTTACCGAAGAGTGGACGAAGGATTGACAACATCTCGCTCAAATCAACAACAATTTCTCCAATGGTCACATTTCTTTTGTTGATCTGAGCCAACAAACTCAAGCTAGTAGTTTTGAACTTCAGTGATGCCGTGGTGATATTAGAAGTATTGTATTATCAAAAAGTCAAAAGATCAATGCCTAAAAATTCGTTCAGAGTTCTACAGTAGAGATGAGGTCCCACAAAAAAAACGAAAAGATGCAGAATTTGATGGGCGATTCTTTAAATGGCAAGAACTGCATCAAAGTGTTGAAAACAGAATGTATAAGACTGGTGTAGTAAACTGAAGTTTATAATGAAATTGTAAAATTAGGTTTCATTGTTTGAGTTAGAAACATTACCTCGGATTGCATCGTCACGTTGACCACTAACGGAATGAAACTTTTGCGAGAATAGACGATGTTTGCTGTGAACAGGCATTCCAGCTCACGCTCAAGGTAGGGTATGTAGATTGGAGCTACTGTGCTGTGAACTTTCTCGTACGTCGGCTTCGTTTTCGTATTCAAGTCAAGATGACGCACCCAATCCTTCCATTGTTGAGAACGTAAGATTTGGATAATCTCGTTTATTGTTCTAAACAAGTAAAAAAAAGTGTGTCTATCTACTGAATGTTGTGTGATGGCCATCAAATATTTAGAATTGCAAGAAACAACAGATTAATGCTTCCACGAGACCTAAACTTGCGAAAGGTGACAGCAAATTATCACAAGATGTCAGCGTGTTTTTGACGAAAGCACACTTTCAATTATTTCAGCGGTGTTATGAAATCATTCTGGAGCTGTGGCATCTGGTCGTTAAGTGCAAAGATCGAAAATGTAGACGTTGACATTTAAACTACTTAACATCATTGAAACAATGCACTTTTGTGTGTTTGCAACTTACTTCTAGTTTGCCTCAAACGTTTAGATTTAAAAAAAGTTCTCAACTCTTACTCATCACTTAATGTGCTGTAAATGGTTCCTCTAAATTGGACTTGAGTTCGAATGTGCTCATTGATAAAGTATCTTATTCCTTTCGGTTCGTCCAACGAGGTTCCTGCAAAACAAAATATTTTAATTGAAAACATGAATTAAAAGTGGGATTGATAAAAACCTTTGTTTTTAGTACATCACATTCATTTATGCTTTTCATAGACAATGCGTGGTGCGTAAAGGTCGTGGCACAATATTTACAGTCCATAAAACCTGTCTAAATAAGGATAGTTGTTACAGTCAGTAAATGAAATAAAATCTTCTTCAAATTTTTGTTTGCGTGTTTGTACGATTTTAACATTTCGCAACAACTGCAGATACAGTAAATCAAAACCAGGAGATTTCTAACCAATGCGAGCAAATTCTTTAATCTCTTCTGGAGAAGGATGTTCGGTGACTAAGATAAGGTAGCAAGCAATACGGAGTTCGATTGGCCGTCTTCTCTCGTTGAGAACAGCTCGAATGGCATTGCGGTTCTGCAAAACACGTTTATTTGACTGCGTTTTGTTGAAGAAAAATTGTTGGCGCACAGGTCTACTTGTTTTACCTTCTGTTATTCGCCGAGTTGTTAATTTTTGACGTTTATCCTCATACCGTTTTTTTATTTTGGATTGGAAAACTGATTTCAAAAAGGCACTGACTAAAATGTTGCATGCAGCCATCTGGTTCAAAGAAAATACTCACCTCTGCTTCTTGACTGATTGGCACTTTTTTTAGTATGCGAACAGCTTCAAGGGCAACTTGCTTGGGTGTGTTGTGGTTTTCTAAGCATCTCCTCACCGTCGTAGTGTCGATGTGTTCAACGGGAAGTGCACTGAGTGACCTCATGGCAGCAAGCATGACCTTGCGATCGTCTGCAAGGTGAAAAACACAAGTGAACAACTACGCCATGGTAAAAAGAAACCATAGAAATGCTTGTGTTTGATCAATTGTTACGAACATAAAAGTATCAACTTTGAATTTAAAAATATCCTGAGCTTCTGCACACGTTCTATCATAGGTGACACACAGCCACGCGTCTTTCTAATTATAATTTACACGTAGCTGTGCAAATACAACATTTTACCTTCAGTTGCTGATGGTGGCGAACAGTTTTCATGTAACCTTTTGGTAAGGTATGTTACAGCCGAGTTGTCAACTACATGATCATCATCGTGATGATGTGTGGTGAGATGACGTAAAACGACCTTACCAAGCGTCAGAACTGCTGTGGGCGTTACTTCCTTGTGGCAAAGTTTCTGAATGTAAAGGCATTATTTCGTTTTATTGCTTTTCAGTAAATATAGCTTAGAACTAAATGTATTTTCAGTTAACTGTTGTTTAGGTCATTTTAGACGTATAGTGTTGGGTGTAAGTTGTGTTAATTTTTATACTGGAAAACAAGAAGATATCTTTCCAACACTCCGATGCCCGCAATACTTGTTTTACATCTGTAAAGTGTTTACAAACACAAGCACTCTTATCACAAAAATAGAAAACAGACAATAAACTTTGGATGATCGAAGTCTAAGATTAAGTTAATTATATCAACAAAAGAGTAACTTCCACTCGGTTCACAAATGTTTTTCAGATAATCAGCTGTAAATTGTTTTTTGACGTTACGTAATAATCGTAAGCTTGTAAGGCGAAACAAGAAAATTGTCCCAGTCTGATTCCGTATAGTAATTTTAGAATTTGCACAGTTTTTATTAATATAAACTGCGCTATTTTGCACATTTTTAATTCAAAATTATTGTACGTTTCATTTTCTCTATAACGCATACATTTTGAGACAAGTTTTAATCATTGGTTGCTAATGTTGTGAAAACTTTAATGTCGTCTCCAAAAAGTGATTATGACCAACAACAAATTTTTGCAGTTATGAATCTGCAGATACAATTTTCTGAAAAAATCGCAGAAATGCATTTGTTTGACAGACTAAGCTCAACTGATGGAACAATCAGACGCTATGTTTGAGATCGCCATTAAAGTTTTGTGTTCCAATTTGCACGTCAACTGAAAATCTTTCGCAAAAATGCGGAAATCTAATACTATGAGGAAAAGTTTTCTACGTGAGTCTTTTGCAACAAGCAAGACTTGTGATATAGTTGGTCGGGTAAGATTATACAAAATCTTGCTTACAAGCACGATTTCGCCACGCGTAGTTTCCACCATATATTTCACAATTGAGCTTATTCCACAAATCGCGCAGAAGCAGCAACGTTTAGAAGGCAGTCAAAATTTCGGAAAACAAAAACCTTATAAAATTGAAAACTATCCAAAAAACAGCTTCCTGCTGCTTACTTCTGCTTAAATCATTCAGCAAACTGCTTTGAAATCAGAAAATGAATAACACTGCAACTAAACCTTAATTTTTATGAAATGTACTCACCAGAGCTGATTTAACAATCCCTGCATATGGGCTAACAACATTAGCAAAAGCTTTCAGAAGTCCACGTCGAACGGATTTCGACATGGATTCAGGTGTTTGTCTGTCAAAAAATTCTCGAAGTCCTTTTTGGCACGAAGTTTTCTCTTCGCAAGCCTTCAAATGGCACCAATGTGCAGTACTGCTGCAGCTGTGCAAAAGCTGAACCCAAAGAATCCTGGAAATGTATTTATTTTTGTTTATTCAAAAATTTTCGCTCTTGGGCGTCGTTCATAAATTGAAGCTACTTTAAGCCGGTGGTTCTAACCGGAGGGCACGCCCTCCAGGAGCGTCAATAATTTTCTATGGGGGCGCAATCCCTCACGCGTCCTGCAACATTAAAAGCTTGATCAACAAATTTTCCAATAAATACATTTGTTTTCACATCTTATTTAAAGTCAGGGGTCTTCAAACAAAGGACAATTACTTAAGCGAGACGTCATAAAAAAAAGGTTGAAAGCCACTGCTTTAGGCTGACAAGCCTTGCCATTTCTGCAGATATTTTAGCAACAGGTTTAAACGTTTTTCGGTTTTTGAGAACTCGCCGGAAGTGGAATGAACGTGAAGAAAAATGACAATGTATTTTATTGTGCCTATTAGTTAAATGATCTTTTTTCCACGAGGCCCTATGCATGGTACCTGGCCCCTTTGCATCATCTAGTCACATACAGGATTTGGCGTAATCTTTCTTGCTAAATGTAATTTTTGTTTAGATGCAGTCATATTATTTTGATTACAAATAAATGTTTCATTATTAGCGCAACAATAAAACTTTGAATTCGGTTTTGTTTTTATCAAAGATATTATTTGAATTTGTTGGGAAATTCCCAAATCTTACGCAACACCATTGTTAATAACTTGACACATTGTTTTATGCTTAACTCTTTGTGTTTACAAATAAAACAAAGTTAATGTCCAACAAGAATTTTTTTCGTCCAACTAAATAGTTGCCTATGACACTAGGATCATAAACAATGACATCAACACAATTTGCTAAATATTACTGGGCTAATGCTCTCACTTACACAGCCCTTTCTTCATCCTTGTTTTCAAGGCGACGTGAAATGTCTGACCACAATTCGTGCAAGCGTTTGGCAGTTATGGTGGACATATATCGCGAAAGTTTTGCGGACTTTTCCGGAAGAAGTCTGTTGGTAGGTTGGGTGAGAATTTCTTTGAATAGAATTGTTGGGTTGAAAGTATAAAATTCGGCTTCACTGGTTTCCACCCATTGCGGTTCTGCCATTATGCTTTCAGCTCGATATGATCTTCCAACTAAACGGGATTTTCACCTATAAAGCAAGCAAGGGTTTGCACAACATAAAATTTCCCCAAAAGTGTTGAATACATAAAAGAGTCACACCAGTTGTTTGCAAAGAGCAGATGGAAATGTACGAAAAAGTTAGGAACTTTTTACGCAATAAAGCTTGATCAGTCAACTCATTTTTCAAAATAAGGCAGAAAAAAAAATTGAAATCAAAATATCTGAAGACAAAAAGCAACCAAAAGTTTACTGAAAATTATTGTTGTGCAGTAAGACTAACGTCGTGATATCCGGTCTTGTTCCTCCATTGGTACATCCTCAAGCTGTTTGATGTTCATCCTAATTGTTGTCTTGGATATTTCAGAATTTTCATACGAGTTTCCCAAAAGTGCCTACAAAAAAGGAAAGACTGTAGTTCAGAGTTTTCACAAAAATCTTTCAGCAACATTAATCTTTCTTTATTTGGTTTTGCATTTGAATGTCACGCATTTTTCATCTTATAAAGAAACCAAGCAATCGATAAGTCAAGCTTTGATTTCGCAAAACAAATTTCTGGTATGTATTACCACATCTTTTTCATACGTATTTTAGAAAAAGAACACAGAAAGAAACTTGAACTTCACTAATCCATAAATATGAATCACTTAGATCTCGACGCAAGCACCATCACTTTCTTGCAATTTCACATACATCTATGAGAAACTTTTATCTCAATATGAATACCTCAGTGGGTGAAAAATACAGTGAAGTAGTGCAAGGGTTCAAAGAGTTACACAAGGGAAAAAGGGTAAATATCAAATGTATTACCACTGAAGATATCAGATATTTTGAGAGACCACAGCCAGTTCATTGGAATACCGAGATGGTCGTAAAGCAGGGCTTTAGTGTATTTTGATGGTGTTGATAAAGTGAGTTTTTACTGCTTTTGAGAGACCATTCGAAAAATTTGAGAGACTGTTGCGGTCTCTCAAAATGTCTTAAAGAACACTGCGCATGGCTAGCATGTNTAACTGAAGTAGATNGATGCAGGAAATGATTTAAACAAAACCGGTTATCAACAGTCAACATTCAGGTGACGGTCTCATTAAGAACTTTAAGTAAAAACGTGTGATAAAGTTATGTGAAAACTCAACTGGTTGACGCTAAAAAGCTTCTAGCAAAACCCTTCTGAAGCTGCAGCGATTCACATGGAATAGTGAAAACTACGTTGGAATCACTGCGAGATGAAACGACTGAAGAACAAGAAAACGTGTGAAAACAAAATCATCGAGTAGACTAATGGAAAAAAGTGGGCACAACAATTTCATATCTCTGGAATAAATTATTGAAAGCCCTTACCCTCAAGTCAGACGGTAGACGAAAAACGAGTGGTTTTTCTTCCCAACATGACACTTCTTCAATGATTCTTCCACGTTGCAGAGTGTAATTGCATTTTTGAACCGTATTGCTTTCCACGTATTTGACCAGTGAGCCAACCACCTAAGCACATAAGTTTGTAAACAAAAAGGTCTTGTTCATCAAAGTGTTGTTTTAAGACTTTCAAAGCTAACATCCTATCGAAGTTAGGTGATTTCTAGTTTCACAAGTTAGAGTTGAGGTGAAAAACGACAGGTGTGTGAGTAGGGAACACATTCAACAATGAAAACCAAGCAAAGTGTAGATTGATGGAAAACGAAGACTTGCACTAACCAGTTCATTTGCTACTTTGGAAAAGTCACTGTCTTCATCACCAGTGTAAAAGTTTCCATAATCTTCAACCGTCCAGGTATTTTTCAGATTATCTGTGTTTCGTTCCACACGAACGTTTCTCGGGAAACCGGTTGAAACTGTATCCACCAAGGCAGAAATATTGCCGATTCCGAAAACATTTGTCTCAGGAAACTGTACATTGAAGCAAGTCGAAAGTTGTGAAGCATTACAAACGTTTGACAAACAATTTTGAATCACCAATTTACCTCTTTTAGTTCGTTAATGGAAGCTTTCTTGATAACATTGAAGTCAAGCTGAAGAGCCGATAACACTCCTCGTTTGGTGTTCAAGACATCGGTTGGTTCGTTTGCGGAAACAAACATTCGAAGAAACTGTAATTTCGAGAAATGCAATACAGATAGAATAAGTTTTTTTTTAATATGCATGCAAATGCTATGAACATTCAAAAAGATTTTATTTGAAATGTGAAGTTTTGATTAGCGTGTTTCACTTACGTTAATTAAAAAAGCGTTTGCATGAAACACCCATTGACTTTATTTCGTCAGTGGGTACTTGTAATCAGAACTTTTGGAAATGTGACTTGTTTCAGATGTTTCACTCTATTCCAATTTTTAGAAATTTTATTTTTTTAAGTTTGATTATTTCGTCGTGTAACTCGATTCTAGTCTGTGCTCGAAGTCACACTTTCCTACAATTACAAACCTTTCCTTGGCACAGTACACCGACAGGCGACTTCTTACAATTACAAATGATAGCAGATTGTTTTATGTTTTTCTGAAATGTTTCTACGACCTCCGGAAATATTTAAGATAATATAAAATCAGTGGTGTAGGAGCTCAAAAAGATTTGATTTGTCAAACACTTGCGCAAAATCTCAACAAAATAGGGCAAAGAAATTTCGACACTTTTTTTTAATAATATCAATGAAGTTATACTTCTTTATTCTTGATGGTACAACGAAAGTTTTATTATGTCATAGAAGACACATTCAATGTGTATAAAATCATCAAAATGTTTTTAGGAACTTTGCAGTGTTTGGATGAACACATGTTGGTACAGAGTTTGTTGCATATGTGCAGTTGAACATTACAGCAGCTAGGTAGGTGTGAGGTAGCTGGAATGTGAATGGAAAATGGAAATATCGGAACTGTGGAACAGATGTTCACGAGCACTGAGCCAACTGGCGTTTGAAAATGTTCTTGCACAGCCTAGCGCACATTTTTCAGTTGGGTTATTAAGAAACAAAATCAAAGTTCCAAAGTTTCTACTGCATTTCCAAGTCTATGGCACCTTGGCAGAGGAAAATATAATCTACCAACAGGTAGGGAGAAAGTTTGTCGCATAAAAGTTTTTCGGTCAAATTTGGGAAAATTTAGCCAAACTATTGTTTGCACCTCCCAGAACCGTCGCCAGAAAGTCTTCAGTAGGGGGGATTTACATTTGTACAGGGGGGCTTGACATTCTAAAATTTGACAAAAACTCCACTGATTTATAGTGTTTCATATTGCAATTTTTGGGGGCTTGGACTTTTGTTTGGGAGGCTAAGCCCACCAAAGTCCCCCGGGGCGACGGGACTGGCACCCGCAACAAATTGCCCGTTCCTACACCTATTATACAATACATAATAAATTTCAGTCAATCAGATCACGTTATCAATCGGGAACATGTCGAACCTGCCCGTTATGCAAACGGAAGTAGACCGGGTTGCGTTTCATCAGCTTGTTGAACCTCTTAGACGTCGGTGCTCTCTTGTAGGTCATTGTACCGTCCGGCTGCGGCGTTCCCTCCAACAAACCGCATCCTTTGAAAGATGCAACTCCACCGCAAGCGTGAGTGACCTTGATTTCAACTTCACAGCTATGAAGAAGCGCTGTTTAGTAAATTATTTTAAAAATCGTGTTAAAAACAAGCATATCTCCTTGCTTATTGCAATTTCGCAGAAAGTTTAAGAACTGATTTTCAGAAAATGCTCCTGCACATTTAGGCATTTTCGTTTAGGAAATTTTTGTATGGTCGTACAGAAACGTCCAAAACAGTTTGGGCAAAATATTTTTGCAACACTGTAAATTTGAACAATCAAAATTTGATTGAAAAGGCTTTGACAAAACTTTGTTAATTCACCTCATCGAAACGCCACTTGTGTTCACATGTTGACTGCTTTCGGCAACGCCTTCGTAGCTATAGGTGTACTTTCGCCCAGGAACAAAGTTTTCCACAGCTTAATATATGAAAACTTATGAAGTTGCATCAAGCATTCTACAGATATCTGTTACACTAATGATAAAATCGCATGTAGTAATCTTTGAAACACACGTTCTTCCGTACTTTAACCTTGACAAGTTTCAAGTTGTTTTATGCTTGGTGGGAACAAATTCATTTTTTCTTTGACAAAAAGAACATCAAACTATTTGGTACTTACTTGGGGTGATCTGCGAATAATGATAATGACCTTGACAAATTGTTCAACAGCGGTAGCCTAATGATGTTATTATTTTTGTTGCGCTTTCAGCCACGATTTAAACATTTCAGAACAACTCATCAATATATCACCAGAAATAGTTGTAAATTATAAATCTGTTATATATTATTGCATCAGCTTATTTGGTCAAATTTTGTTTGCCAAAGGGAAAGCGCCCCTTGGATTAATTCTGACTAATTTTGCACCTCATGTAGTTTAAGTTAATACAGATTAGTTAACATGTGTCAACCAGTCGTTCAGTTCCAAAAGGAGACTTACCTTGACAATCAGATAGAGGGCTGTAGAAAGTGATTCGACGTTCTGAAAGAAAATCCGGTATGTATTTCAACAAGTGAAACAACAACTCACAAAGTGCATCACATTTCAAGCAAACGCATCAAGTATGAATAATGAATTATAAATTGAGTAAACTGCAACAAAATTAATCTGTGCAAAACCTCGGCAGCTTACTGCAATATGGCAAAATATGAAAAAGGCCAATATGAAGAAACTTTGAAACGAACGACTCACCAACATCACGTTCTTGAGCTTCAATCAAAGTCGCGCTCCAAAAAAACGCAAGCCAAGCCAGGGCCCGCAAGAAAGTGCGCCCCATTGTTGAAGAGAAATCTTCTTCCTTCAGTAGTTGCTTTTCCGATTGTCCCAACAGGGCTGATTTCCTGGATGGAATGACAAAACGAAAGTGTGCATCTGCTTTTATAGAAGATGCAGTGGTGTACTTTGCACTCAACCGCATGAAACAAACGCTCCCACATTTTCGGCGCCGACGGCGTGGCGCACGCCAACTGGTCGCCGACGCGTCGCTGTGTTCCGCAAAACAAACAAAATCTTGCAACAGCTTATCGCCTAACAGTTATTTTCATTGTTAATTTCACACAGCTCTCTGGCTTATAAAACGCATGACGAAGGTGCGTTTTATATAAAAAACGCATGACGAAGTAAAACGCATGACGAAGGTGCATAAATTGCAGCAAATGCAAATTTTAGATATTATTCTAAACTGTAAAAGTAATTTTCCNAGTTTCAATAAATGAGCACAATNGACTGTATTGGGGGTAAATCTGGTAATCTTGTTTATAAAAGGGTAAGATATGTAAACAAGGTTAAGAACCACTGGTTCAAAGAGTCTGATAATAGACTAAAGCTTTTTTACAGTGCAGTGAAAATTTTCAAAGTTTTGGTAATTTAAATTGTATGGCATTGGGTTTTTACCCGTGCCAGCATGTATAAAGACCAGGTGGTTCACCTTCATTTGATTTCAGTCTTTTATGTGGATTCGTTTTTCTAATATGCTTCTTACAGTTTTCACAATTTCCTTCACAGGGTAAATCTTACCGACGCTCAAAACAAAGATTCATTTTCTTCACAATTTGCTGCATGCGGCTCAAACCACAGGGTGAAAATGTCATCTTTAATGAAAAAGCATGATCCAATTTTTTCAAATAAAGGCTATTTCATAAAAATGGTTCATTACTAAAGGATGAAAACTACAATCGACCGAAATCTACTATCCATTTCCCGTGTGTTAGCGATGAATAATTACTTGCTTCAACGAAATAATGAGACACAAAATCACGATTAACGATGGCTGCTTAAACCCGCACCGAAACGGGGTTAGCGGATGTGACACTTGTGCATATGCAAACTTGTTGACACTGTTGTGTCTGGTTTCTCCATTGCCCATGCATGTGCAGACACCGCGAAAGGAAAAGTAAATTGCGGTTTTCAATGGGTCTTCATTAGCGTCTGCTCAGCGGCGACAAACGCTTTAGTGGCGCAAACAATTCCCCTCATTGTTGCCCTAACTTTGTTTGCGATCAAACATTGCGCACATGCATCCAGACATTTGAAACAGCAAGCTAGGCGCCTGGTGAACTTAGCTAACAGAACAATCGTAAATAAAGTTTTCGAGCAAAGTTTGCCGTTTTTAGTCTTAGGGGTATATCTGAACACCAACCTAATCAATCGTATAACAAATTGTCTTTGTTCCATATTGTTTTCCTTCCTTTGTTAGATTTTACCGATGACTTTCAAGTGAGTTGTCATGTGCGTGCAATCAGTATATTGAACAGTTTTCTGTTTCACTTCTATTTCATGTAAACAGGCAAATAGTCTTTGCGAGCCTGTTGGAAAAAGTTTTAAAATGACTAGAGCAGAAATTTCTCCAAAACAGCATATGTGCAAGCAGCATTTGAATGTAAGTTCGTTTTCTAAGAATTAAGTGGCAGTTGAATATATTTTGACGAAATGGTTGGTGTGAGAAATGTCTCCAGAACCTCATTGTTTTCTTTATTTTTTCTTGCAGAAAGCTCTTGGTTCAAGCCTGAAGAAAAATCGTTTCTGCGTACACATCAGGACTGCCAACAATTTTCTGCAGAATACAAGAAGACAACTTTTCAATTTTTTGTTACATGCCATAACGCATACATTTTTTTAAATATTTTTTTCCGAAATATGAAGAGTTCGAGTGTCGCTCGTATCAGGTTTTTCGCTGGCATCAAGTGTTATGTCAATGAATGAACTCATCGCTATGTGGCATAAACGAATGACTTCTATTGCCTGAAACAAAGTGGTTTGTGACACAAATTTTTTTAAAATTCATTCGTTATAAAGTTGTCACAAATGAAAAGCAGGTTTTGGAAATTATTTCATGTTACATTACTGTTTGCAAAGCGTCTTCAGAACATACTAACCAGTAAAAGCTACGGCTGTACCAAACACGACAGAAAACTTTAATCATATCGCGGAAAAGTAAAAAAGGCGCAACTTTTGGCTTACATTAACTATTTGAAAAATTCCTTCTATATTGAAAACTGTTTTAATCTTTACAACATTAGAACCTCTATTCAGTTCGAAAAATCGCTTGAATGAATACCCTCATTTGCAAGACTTGAATTGCAGTGAAAATATAATTTATTGAAAGCGCATTTCTTTCACATTACATTTATTTCGCTGTAAAATGTTTTAAGTTGCTTTCGATAAACCTGTACTTCATAAAGCTACCTTGTATTGTTTTCAAAGAGTTTCTGGTGCATGACACAATCAAAAGAGTTTCGTTTTCTACTCGTTTTCCAAATTTTTAAAAGTTTTTTTACGTAACCTTTTAATTTAATTATCGTTTGCCATGAAAGATGAGCGTTGTGCACGTAGCAACTATAGCTAAAACTGGAAATTAATTATTCATTCTGCAGACTATGGAAGTTCCTGCGTTGTGAGGTTGAGTTGTCTAACGAAAAGCGCTTTCCCTGGATGTTTTCAAACATCAGGAACGTGAATTGAATTATGGTTTCAATTGCGGATTCACAGACGAAGTTAAAACCTTTGGGAAGAAGACTGGGTCCAAACGAACGCCATCCGGGGCTCGAAAAAACATTTTTGTACAAAAAAGTAGTGACCCTTTGTCGTTTCCGAATCCGAATGTCGAGGATCACCTCCTATCTGCAGGTCCCCAAGACATGGTTTGCATTCGTCTTAACCCAAAGTCAAGATAAAGGTTTCTTTTGATTGCCATTAGTATCATCAATCATTAAAACCTCCAACTGGTTGGGGTTGCCAAAAAATAAAATTTTCAGAATATAAGACGGATTCATTTCAAAGTAAGCAGTTTTTTTCATTTGCTAATACTGACACTTTCGATGGAAAGTCATAATCTTTATATTAATGTTATCAAAGCCTTTGGCGACACAAATAGCATAAACATGGATTTCGGGAACTGCATGCTATAGTACTGCCTGCCTGAGCGAATAAGTAGTGAGATAAGACTTCAGCATGTCACACTTTGGAAAATAAAGATGTTGTCAAATGGCTCAAAAATCAAAAACAACATTAATAGGATTGCGTAAAGGGCATCTTGTTCGACACTGTGTTTGAAATTAAAGTTGGTATTTTAGCCATAAAAACGAACTCTTTGATCAGAACCGTCAACACACACTCGATGAGCTTGAGGTCTGAGTGAAGCATTGCTCTCCATAAAAACACCAACATGTTATCTTATAAAGAAATCAATTTTGGCCCAACCTTTGAAACTATGCAAAGCTAGAAGTGAATTTTATCCTTTTTCAGCGGTTTCAGTGGTTGCAACCTACTACTCCATTCCCATACCATTTTCATGCATTGAAAAATTGATGAATAAAACAGCAAAGCTGCCTGTAGATTTTTTAAGTCAAGTAACAATGTTAGTCAAATCAATGAAAATGCATTCAGCACACCAAAACAGAAACAGTTTGAATAAGCAGCGCAGATATTGAAATCTTTCTGAGAGTTCAAACGAACTTTGGTCCTTATTAACTATGTCACAAAACCATTGTGCACCAGCACGTACATAGGATTGCAATGTTGAAGACAAGCAAGATTTGAGACCGTAAGGCACCTAGACTTTTGTTTACGAATCGATCAGCACGTTGTTACGCCAAAGTCGTCACTCAGATTTAACCGCAATCTGGCTAGACAAAGTTTGCCTTCAGTAAGTTTGCGCTTTGCCGCAAAACAACATGTCGCTTTTGCAAGTCATTGTGTTGCTTGGGTGGATATGCGAAGTACTGAAAAAATGTTCGATTAAGTCTGCTAAAGAAACCCGTAGGTTCCTGCAGAAAAAAAGCTTTTTGCCGAGCCTAAAAGTGGTATCAGTCATAATTTTTAAGACGTAGTTTACACACTATAGTTCAGAAAGCGAGAACTATTTCATTGCTCAGTAAAAAACTTTAGCCTTGCGGCAAGCTT
>JGI24021J15306_10005097_pt1 | contig 15498 bp, 11 predicted proteins | sample Ectturendosymbi1_FD_15306 | JGI IMG/M metagenome (IMG submission 15306)
TGGCCCCTGAGTGAAGGTATGCAAGTTAGTGCGCTGCCGCCTGTCTGAATAGCCATGATCATCTCTTGTTGAAGCGTCAAGCTGCCTAAATTGCCAAATGGGTGACGCTTACGCACGTTTGTGGCACAAACAGTCACAATTGGTGAGCAAAAGGTCTACCCGGAGTCGTTAAAATTTTCTGCGACTCCGACTCCTCAGGTTGAAAATCCTTCCGACTCCACAGCCCTGCTTTTCACAAAGTATAAATGTACGTGCTTAACCGCTATCAGCAGTCGCTGCATTACCTGCCAAGACATCTGCGTGCAACAGCACCATGTGGCAAAACGGCGGCTATCGTAATATAAAGTGAACCTCTGCAGCTTTGTTGCAATGGTATTGTTACGCAATAAAGACCAACAGTACAACAATCCGCTCGCGACTTTCGCAACCCGCCTCAGTAGGCAGAGGGGACATGAGTAACTGCAAGCTCATCACTGCATGACGCTGTAACTGTGAACCTGGCTCTTGTGCAGTGCGAGTTTCATACCGGCAAAAAAACTTTCAAGAATCAAATCAATTAATCAGACTTAAGATGCCGACTTCAGGTTTTTACAGAAATATTTGGTTCTTAATCCCAATTTCCATGTGGGGCAAATGCTCGTTTTTCCTCACCCTGCGAACGCCCATGTGATCATTGACTATTTTATATCAGGTTCCACAAACAAGGCTAGCTGATCTTATGAAACGACGAAACGTTTTTGACTAATTGTTTGCATAAGTTAACTTTTCATACTTTTGGTGATGACTTTCAATGAAATGAAACGTCATGTCATGTCAGCACCTTTTTGGGTCTGGTGGGGGATGCATCCCCCCCTGTATCCGCGCCTGATTACATCCTTAATCTACCGGCTCTGCATTGAGGGCAAAAACCAGAAGAGTAAAAGTCAAGGGTAGAGAGACGGCTGGCTCAACTTACTAATACAATATATATTGTGGGGCCCCTACGAATGGTCGCCCCCCCCGACCGGGGGGTACGGGGCTGCCTTGCCACGGCACTGGGGCTGGCTACGCCAGTGCTGACACAGCGACAACCTTCTTTAACATTGATCAATTCTCTTGCCATAGTGTTTGAGGCCCGTAACGAGCTTGGGACACCAGGAGTGGCGAAGAGTTTTCTGAAGGGCCCACATGTTTTAAACTATGTCCAATAGTTTTCAACTATGCTCAACACATTTTTCCAGAGGGGACGAAAAATTTTGTAGGCGGGGGACCCCCCTTGTTACGGACCTGGCGTTTTCATTTACTCTAAATTTCACTGACATTAGGTTGCCATGCTAGCAGAGTCATATGAGACAATAAATGGCATTTAAATTGTTTTGATCAAGGTTTCAAATATTTTTGCGAGATATTCGTAGCTTGAGGCTGACAACCGCCATTACCTTATTATGCAAAATATTCTATTTGAATAAGATTCAGGACTGACGATGCGTAGTGTTACGTGAAATCGATATCCTGTTAAATATTTGCGATAGATTCCTTGCAGGTGGAGTGTAGTTACTTGGTGAAAAGGAGTTATGTCAATGAGGAATACGTAAGCTAGGGCGTAATTTACGCTAATATGACCAGTTTGAGAAGGTTAATATTGGTTTAGGAAGTATAACTTGTATTTTTTTGAAAGTATAAAAAGGTTGTATTTTTAAATTTGGATCCAAATCCATACAAAAGAGATTTTGTCCGGTAGCCAATCTTTTCCTGGGAACTATATGTTCTTGAGATGTTTTTTGTCTGGTTTTATATCAATGTACATTGGCCAACTTTTTGAGTAGTTTATTGCTCAGAGAACATATCATTGTCCACTCTTCTACGCCAGCTTGTCCTGGCAGGCAAAATTTCAATCCATTGCACGCAATTCGTTGCGACTGTCCGCTTCGTTCGGCTCAGAACGTTCGCATTCCTCTGCTTCACGTTCGCTGTCGGACTTCACGGCGTGCACGATGTAGTTGAGATCGGTGCCACCAGACCACGACCACCTGTTTCTGAATGGATCGTAAAGCATTCCATGCAGCTTACGAACGCTGCAACCCGCTGCGAACAAATGGAAGTTGCACATAACAGAAGTGGGCAGAAGCTAAAAAATTGTTCAGATCGATGCAAGTAATAAGTTTTTGTGGACAGTATGAAGCGTGCGCTGTTTTTTGTACCAGAAAGCAGCAACTGAAATTACTCACTAAATCGTCATTCTCACACATTTTTTTGCAAAAACATCGCTTTGTTGTCCATAATTTCCAACTTTTTCGCGCTAATTGCACAACTCTCTCTACTGTTTGATTACTTTTGACTCGCACTGAAAATTCACAAACACCTCATTGATTAATTTTACACACTTGCAGTGATGGGGGTCCGCCTCCTATCAGGCCACGCCTTCTATGCAGACGCGTCTGATATTGAGTGCGTTTGATTTAGAGGCAAAACGACAGTGGCCACCACCTTGCACGGTCTTAATGCACATATTGTTTTGCAAACGTGCAAACCTTTCAAAATGGCCGCCTCCAGTTCATCAGGTCGCACCAGCTGTTCCCAGGTGTGCGTGCCGGGCGCAACTACGCCCCATATGCGTTCAGCAAATACTATGCCAAGAAAGTAGGACAGGTTCGTTCGATTGATGGTGCTCACGAAGATCGATCCGCCAGGCTGTTGGAAGCAAAGAGTCGCGTTTCAAGAACATATTCCGTAAAACGAAACTGCCGGATTGGCATGGCAACCAAAGGTTGCTTTCCGCGAAACGAGGTCTTACAAGGGAGGAAACCTGAATGGGTACCAATGCTCTTTTCGAAAAGCACGAACATCACAAAATTCTTGGCCGCTTAACAAAGAATTGATACGTTCGCAGCCATGTCGAGACAAAATTTATTTTCCAACAAGTCTTTGCAATTTTCTTTTCAAACACTGAACTTTCAATACTCCCGCAGAAGAAACGTCTGTTGTCTCATGGACAAAGCTTACCTTCAAAACGGCGCTGCACATTTGCAGAAAATTGTCATAATTGGTCACGTGTTCGACAACCTCGGAAGCGATGACGCAATCGAATTTAATTGTTCCCACGGCAACGATATCTTCCAGCCACGAATCGAGGTACTGGAGAGTTTTGAGATCAGGATCATTCGATCTGATGTAAAGTAAGCGCTAACTGACAATTGAAGCACACAGTAGCAGGTTTAATGAAAAGATCTTGCTGAGAGGGCAGAAAACAAGCCGAAACGCAGAGAGTACGCTTTTCAAGAACGTCATTAAAATCAAAACAACATAACTTTTAGAATACAAAAAAACAGGTGCATAAAAACGTTATCTTCTCCTGGACAAACAACTGTTGTTACGAAGTCGGACAACCATGAGCGTCGGAAGGATTTTTTCCAGGGGGGGCCGGGGGGCAGTAGGGGATTTTTCTAAAATTTTTCTATGGGGGGGCCAAAAGTGGTGAAATTTGTTTTTTCCCACTCAAAACTAAAAAAATAACTTTTTTTGCTGAATATTTCAAAATCCAGAGGGGCCTTGCCCTCCCCCCTTCCGACGCCCATGCGGACAACTCAAAAGACCAATCTCAACGTAGCAAAACGCTTTTTGTGTCTTGTTTTATGTTCGCAATACCTATGAAGTTTGCCAGCGTCGAGAGCTTCTTTGGATGAATCTATGCCCACCACATTCGCCCCCAGGCGCGCCAATGGTTCGGACAATATCCCAGCGCCACAACCAACATCCAAAATCTGAAAAAGGATCATTATATTTTTTACACTTTCCAGCCGGAAAAAGAACAAATCAGATGATGCGTTTGCGAAAACAACTTAACATCTGTACAGCGCCTGACAATGGCAGTAAAATGTCCATCAAAGCAATAGCAGGAAACGGTTCATTGATGAAAAGCTCAGCGACTGGTGGTAAATGGCTGCAATATCGTGGTGAAGTCCCTTGTGTTGTGTTATCAACGGTCTGCTGGAAAGTGGGTGTAGTACAAAAAGGCGAACGAGCAATGACATCGAAATAAATGCGTAAATGCATCAGACACGTTTCTATTAACCTTTCAAAAAAGCAAAAAAGATCAAAGATATAAAAACAAACAAGTGCAAAGCAACAGGTGCTTTCTTCCTCACTAGGGTTTTCTCAAATTATCTTACGTCAACGTCACGAAGCGGAGTCGGACAATTCGGTGTTCCCATTCCTTGATAAAGCAGAGAATCTCTTATGAAAGGAACGCGTAGAGAATTCATGCTGTGCAGTGGCGCCATTTCTCCTCTTCCATCCCACCAACTACGAAGTTAATAGAATATCATTAATTAGATGTGGACAAAACCTTAACTTAAAATCTGCCGAACACGATTTTACATTGTGAATGCGCAGTCTGAATGTTTTCAGAGCTACGACATTCGAAATGCCATTCAACAGATCAGTGCATTGTCTAAGCCGTTTGAGACACTAAAGAAATTTGTTACTTTTGTGCTTGATAGTAGAAACGCCTTCAAGGTTGTGAGGTGATGAAACCTAAACTTCTTGTTCACCACATACGACAAGATTGGTAGTCGGGGGGGAAGGGGGCCATGCCCCCTCACAAGTTTTTTGCAAAAAAAATACTCTTGTTCTCTTAAAATCGAATATTTCCCCCCACAAAAAATTTTGGGCTGGCTGCGCTACTGAATTATTGCACGACGACTAACTCAAGTAAATTGCCATCTTGACTATAAACTTAAGAACATAAGTTCGTGACAAGCGCACTGTGTTGGCACCTAAGACGAAAACATGTTAAATCAATCAACTGCCCAGCTTCTTGATAAAAAATTATTTTGTCACAAGTTTATAACCGCCTTCTGCTCAACACAGTTCCTTCTCCAATCATAAATCAATCAGTGAATACTTATGGACGAGCAATCAAGGTCTACGTAACAAAAACGAACCAGCAGCCCTAAAGCCGTAAAATACTGTAAGTTTTTCTTCTTACAAAATGAGAAAAATTCCTGTTAGATATAAATTACTTTGTGCGTGTAACGCAAACCAGCACCTCTCAAACCTAACAAAAGAGTTTACCTTTATTTACCTTTACCTCGATGCAAGTTTCGAAAACTTCTCCATCTCTTCCGCCGAAACGGAAGAAAAACTTCGCGGGTGGGACAGCAAAGAATTTCTTCTGCGTCTCTCGACAACACCTGACTTAGAGCAGTGAACCGATCCTTGTGTTGTGCGGGACGCAGTACGTTTGGCAATGACTGGCACGTATATCTTTTTTGTAGCAGCAGATAGAATCTGCCCGCACAACTTGCACACGTCCATCATTGTTGCAAATACTATTAAGCAAACCTACAACGCGCTGAAACAAAAGCATCAGCAAAGTTACTGGTTGCAGCAGGCGGTTGCGAGACCCTGCAAAACAAACAACTTCTAAAAAAGAGTGGATTGTGCCTTTTAAGAGTCAGAATCTCACTAAAACCTTGTTTTTTTAACCCAAACTCCACACAAAATGTGAATATCGTGACTGAGCTAGCGTGCTGCTTTTCAGTCTGACGTAAATGAAAGTCATGAAAACGACGAAAAGTTTGGCCTGCTCGATTCAGCTATATTTCGCACAAACAAAAACCAGAAGTTGAAACTGAGAACTTGTTTGAAGTAGTCTATTCAAAGTTGACTGTTAAATTCGAATCGTTAAATGCTCTGCAACGATTTCAAGTTATACCCGCCAGATAAACCTGCTGCACCTAAGCAGTTCATTGCTTTGACCTGCTGGTCCCAGACAAACTTCAGAAAAGCGGACAAGCTTATGCGCACAGTGCATGCTGTTTGGACGTACACGAAACTTTTAAAAATGTCTTGTTTCACTCAAACAAAAACTAAATCATTGCTTTTGTGCATCGCAAGCGCAACTGGCAAGCCACTGCACTGGTATGCAACAACCACATCGATCACGATACAACTGGATGCGCGTACTGATTTGGCAAAATCATAAGCGTTCGTAGAAGAAAAAAGAGAAAATGCAGTCGTCTTGAGCGTTTCTTCCGTCGCCGACAAGGCATTGGCGGACAAGGCGCAAACGACTGAACAATCAGCAACTTTGGGTCTGTTCCAAACCGTCTTTGTTTGAGTCAAAATACTCGCCAACCCGCTAGAAATTGACTGCACAAGGGTTGGTCCCTACTATCGTACGCGTTTGGTCTTCGCTGGATGCCGTCTGCGAGTCTGATCTATGGAGGGGAAACAATACCAAGAGACGTTTGCATTTGAAAAAGTATCCTCTTTCAAGACACACGTGTCAGGAGTTCTTCAAACCCGCAAAGGCTTTGGTTAGCAGCTGCAGTGAATTTCTTTCTTCGCACGGAGGCAGTTGGCAGAGGCACGCCAGGGCGGCTTCGGCATGGCTTTTGCGCACCTCTTCAGATTTCTTCACAACTTTCATGTTGGCTCGCAAAGTGTTACATAGCTGCAGAAAACATACTAAGCTGTTTACGCATTGCATGCCAACTCAAAATTCACGAAGTGATTTGCAATGTATATGTCTGGCAATGGTGCCGCTAACTCAAGGGTGTCAAACTCAAATTGCTCCCGAGGTCCAAATGAGGACTTATAAAGTAACCCGAGGGTCGCATTATGACGCTGACGCAGCAATGGCGGTACCTGAATCTTACTAAATATCGTAAATGTTAAAAATAATAATATTTATAACTAAATCTCGTAAATGTTAATTGTTTGAAAATTCCCTAAAATCATCGCGGGCCGCACAAAATACCCTTGTGGGCCACACGTGCCCGCGTGTTTGAGACCCCTGCGCTGGCTGCATAACTTAACGCCACAGTTACACCGTCTTCATCGAGAGGCAATGCGTCGTCTAATTATCCCACCTGACAGAGGCGACACACCTATACAATAAACGCAAGACTGATAAGAAAACAAATACGATACTGCGGCCTTTTCAAGTGCTTTACATATAGGTTTCGAACTTAGCTGACTGTAACGCATTGCCAAGGTTAACTCGACACTAGCTCACGATCACCGAAAGTCACATGGCGAAGTCACTTAACGATGTCAAGTGTTGCATTTTATACGTCGCGCGAACATAAGATGTTATACCTTGTCTTTTAAAACCAGTAAGTTGTCTTCATCAACTCTGGACACGAACTGTTCGAGCCAGGGTTTTCCTCCTTCGGCTTCAGCAGCAAGCACGGATGGCAAAGAGCACAGTTCGGAAGACATGGAGTGATTGTGTGTCTCGCTGCCGTTGCCGTTGATCATTCGTTCGATATCGAATCTCGCCTGTGGGAGGCAGTAGAGCTGACATGTGTCGAGGAATTGGTGAGAGGGTTACAAGTCACAACAACCGGTAAAACGTATGAACTGCCTAAGACTAACTCAACAACAGACTGCACAGTTACATTCTAGCAACAAATGGAGTGAGATCGAAAACCGCATCGCAGTTTCCAAGGCAACTAAAACAAACAAAAATCTAAGCGCCTCGAGATCATTCTTATTTTATGACAATACTTTATGCATCCCAAACTCACTTTTCGACGTACATCATCCCGCGAAAGCATTTTCATTTCTCTGCAATTTCAAACCCTTGGCCCTCTTAAAAAGTTTTCCGGAATTTTTCGTATGAGCATCGAGTGGAAATAACGAGTTTACAGCTATAATGCAACTGAAGCTTCAGACTATGATTGAGGACATCATAGACATAGACCATTTATCCCATCATATTGGAAAAACAAGCGGGCAAAGTTGACGACGGAAATTAGACGCAAAATTTAAGCGAGGTTATAATATATGAAAGTTATCGAAGACACCAAAGTTCAAAAGTTATCGAAGACACCAAAGTTTAAAAGTTATATATAAAATATATATAGATAATAAAAGTTATCGAAGACACCAAAGTTTGTCATTTCGCAACATTGCAAATTCACCGGTTCTCCACGCAATGTTGCGTTTTGACGCGTTAAGTGCAACTGCGGTAACGACTTAGTTACTAAAGCAGCGCGGTCCAACTGCTGTTGACCTACGGGCCATTTTACAAAAATATGACAACTCGCGGGCCACTTCCAAAAAAATGATGTACGAAACATCAGATTCACAAGATTTAAACGTAGTTATTTTAGTTTACTCACCGGTGCTTCAAAAGTTCTCGGCGAGCGAGGGAACAAGTTCATTTTAACGACCGTTGAGACGACTAGAAATGATTTGCATACAAACAGGATACCTAAATGCGATGTTTCTAGTAAGGTTCAGGTACCGCCATTGTTGCGTCAGCATCATAATGCGTTCCTCAGGTTACTTTGCAAGTCCTCATTTGGCTCTCGGAGCAATTTGATTTTGATACCCCTGTTCTAAAGGATTTTTCCAGTCTGGTCTAACGCCGTTCATATTGTACATTATTATTAACAAGCATTATGCTTGTTCTAATTAAAATTGCCTGCTGTAATATACACACAACAATCAATACTGAGAAAGCTCACGGGCCTTAAAAAATTCTGTCCGCGGGCCTGCAGTTGGACCACGCTGTGCTAAAGGATATGTGGACAAGCAGCAACTTTCCAAACTGTTGCCGCTGAGTTGTTCTGGAAAGAGCCGATGGAACGAAATAAGACATAAACTTAAATCGTTTTATACAAATAAAACCCACTTGCATGGCCAGCACCATTTCTCTTCCGAACTCGGCGGAAATGTCGCCATATAAATTGCCCTTGCCGGCGAGTTCGACCGTGGCTCGACAAGCCTGTTGAAAGAGACCCAAGTTAGCAGACGTTTTTCAGNAAACTTAAAACAAAGCGACCTCGTAAATGGCTTTCAACAAACACAATAGCAATTTGGAAGATCCCGTTTTAGTAAAACAGAAATACTGAATGCAAACTAGTGTAAGTGAGTCTGCAACTAATTTTAAAAACGTTACCGAACGCATAAGCGTAGTAAGCTCCACATAGTTGCTCGGACCGCTTGAGCAGAGCTTAACCACACGTGTGGGTGGCTGTGTCTTTAGCTACTGGCTACCGATTGTAATTTCANACCGAGCTCAACAGGTTGAGGTAGTGAAGGGTAAGATTTTCATTAAAAATTGTTTTTTTGAAAAAAAAACTGAAAAAAGTAAAGTTTTGTAGCAAATTGGCAGTGGAAGGATTAGTTATAAGCAACTGTATAAAACGCAAGCCTTCTGACCTGTAGCCACAAGGCGGCATTTATCTAGTTATAAATATTTGGTAGTAAAACACAACCTTCCGACCTACAGCCTGTGTACAAGACATTAAAAGGAGCAACATCTAAATTTGTACTGGACGAGACGGAAAACTTAGTTTCATGCCCAAGATGAACGTAGGTATAAACTGTGAGTATTTCAACAACAGCTTAAGTGAGCTACTAGGTTCATATTCTTTTTTGCTGGTGGTACCTTATTACACAACTGACTTCAACAACTAGAGTTAGAACGTAATTTTAACATAAAACAAAGCTATTACATACGTTTGACAAAAGGCTAGCATGCGTCAGGTACATCGTGCTTTGCCATTCTCCCAAAGTTACCGGTAGGCAGTCCAGAGATGTTAGACGAGAAAAGTCTCCGCTTTCGGGGAGAACAAAAAAACCGTGCGACAACTCACTGATCGCTTTCGACATGAGCTCTACAACCTACGAAAACAAAGCCGAATAACTTCATTCCATTTATTTGACACATACAGATTCGAACAAAGTAATGTTGTTAATGTACGTTCAAACGACTGCATGCTATGCACGTGACACCCTCAAAATAAATCACGCTTATGAAATTTCCACGTTCAAGTTCATCTAGAAGCGAAGTAGTATTTGTCCAAAGACCACATCTGCCAAGGACACTCAACAACATGAGTAAGTAACAGCAAATCTTGGTCGATGAACATACTACTTACACATGAATTTTTCAAATCTGACAATGCCACACAAGCATTTGCCAGTAAGTAATCTCCGCTGAGAACAGCCATTTTGTTGCCCAATTCCAGCTCTGATCTGGAGTTCTTGTTCTCGTTTCTGAGCAAAGTTTCAATGTCAACTAGTCCACGATGAATAAGAAAAGCAGTGTGAATGAGTTCAGTTAGCTCCGCCAAGGATCTCTGCCTGCAATAGGTAGAAAAGATTAAACGTTGCACCTGCTACATAATAATTATATAATAAATATGGAACATGCGAAGTCTACGATTGGGGAAAAAACTATTAACTCCCCAGTGTTTTCTAAGGTGTTTTGAGGAAGCTAAAGGGCCTTCAAATTTTTCCAACGGTCCCTCACTTTATGACCACCATCAAAATACTTTTAAAATCTGCTTTATTGCAATCTCGGTATTCAGATGAAACAGTTCCGGTGTGTCAAAATGTCTTAATGGTCACCAAGGTCAAACCTTTACAAAAATCGTGAACTCTCCAGAATTTAGTCAAATATGAAAGCTTGAAGGCAAAACACACTTAAGCAGTAGAGTTAATACTTTTGGCCAAAGGTAATCCTTACAAACGCTCTTTACATAATGTTTTTTGCACATGTGCTAAGCTGCAACACAACATTGGACTCATGATCACACTTTTTTATTTGATGATGGTATGGTGTGCCACATCTTTGGAAAACTGGAAGTAATAAAGACTTTGTACACTTTGTTCTCACTTCTCACATGAAGCTTAATAGCAGTGTATGTCTTTGTCTGGTCTCACATTACCATAAATAAAAAGAATTTACAATTTGACCCACTGCTTGGACTTCAGACAAACCAAATCCTCTTTCACCACTATGTAACCAATGATCAAATAGTGGAAGATGGTATCAACGTGCTAAGTGTCCCTAAGCCTGCTCGCCATTGATGCAGAATATGTTAAGTTTTCACGGGTGTTAAAAAAAAACATATGACAAGTAGCTTGTTTGGTGCTGCCTTTTCACCTGTCTCTCATTGTTTGTAGGTCATGTGACCACCTGCTTGCTAATTGTTGTGCAACTAAGATGCCATGTTCAATGTGAGTTTTAAAGGCCTTTAGTAACATGGGTAACACAACTTTTGAGCATTTCATATTTGCATATCCACTGCAATCTATCTGCTGATGTGACTTCTCATAAACAGTGTCTTGGCAATGCTCCTGTAAGCATCTAAGAGTGCAGTGAATTAAACCAAATTAGCTGTTCACTTGCTGTGGACCAGATTTGGTAGTTGTGGTGTAATTCCAGCCAGGGGATCAGTAAGCTAAGGCAGTTTAAGCAGCTTCACAGCTTAATAAGGTATAAACAGGCTGTGTGATCTTGAAACTCTACTGGTTTCTTGCCAGGCTCACACTGTATTCCATTAACCTTCAGATCAAAAATACCTTTGGATCAGATTTCAACAGGTTCTTCAATTGCCAAATCATTGCTTAATAAATCAGTTAATAGGTTATTAGGACACTGCCACTTACAGGCAATGAGCTAATGCACAGTAAACAGGATACACCTACAACTTTGATTGTACATTGTAATTATATTCTTCAGACAGAAGTTGGTTGAGATAGCACTGAATCAAACAGTGTGACACAACAGATCAAAATCTTTACAAATTGTTAGATAAGACTGGTTGATCACACGAAAAACATGCAAACATAAATGAGTGATATTTACTTCCCCCAGCAAATAGTCACTATCTGCAGTGGTTTCTGAATTGTCTTGTCGGTGAATCATGCGCATTATTTTTGTTTAACGTTTACTAATTTCATGCAATACAACTATATCATTGTGCGCAGTGTTGTGCTGTACTAGTATATTTTTCACAGTGCCAACAATAAAACAACAAGAACTTCTACTGTAAAACATAGTTGCTTTCATCTTTCATTCAACACACAATACTGAACTAGTTTAGGTGCCTTAAAAAAGTTGCACAGTGGTGAAAACAACAGTAAGGTTCAAACCTTGCTATAGAAAAAAACAGGCATTTTAAATGAACAACAGCATTTGCTAATAAAAGAATTGATATATCTCTATATGCCTAAAAATGTCAAATAGGTCAAGCTCTAGGGCAATTCCAAATGTGACTAACGGGACATTTTGACTACTTTTTCATTTCCATAGCAAACATGAAATATAGAAGAAAACTAAAACCAGTAGCATTTGTTAGTGATGACTCATACTTACTGTTTGCATGTTTGGAAAATTCATCTGCCTTTTAATTTTTTGGTCATTTGAATATTTGTTTGTGCGTAACAGGACAGGGGACAAAAGTACCAAATAAGAAAAATAAATTCAAATTCCAAAGTCTGCTCACTGACTGCACAGATACTTTTGATTTGGAAATATTGTGTGGACAATATATCAAGGTATTTAATCCATACATTAGTTTTCAATATTTGCTAGTTACTGTTTGGCAACGGAGATATTTGCAGAGCATGTTCTTGTGACTAACAGGACATGCTGTTTGTGACTAATGGGACATTTTTATTTTATGCCTACTTTCTTGCATTTATTTGCAAAATAAGCCTCACAGTATTAAATTATTTTGATACAAGGCTGAGAATTAAACTAGTTAACTAAAAAAACATGTTCAAAATCACTTTTAATTGTTCAGAAGTTAGCATCCATTAGAACTTGACCTGCATTTCAAAATTATAAATTAAACTAACAAGAACTGATAAGCAACCAATTTTGGCTGGATGCAAAGTTTGTAATAAAATTAAATGAAGATATCTGTAAACGACCATGGTGATGTAAATGCTGCCTATGCTATGCATGCAAGCAAATGAATCCAAACCTAAAAGAGCACTTGAAAATTTATTGGTTGAAAATTTCACTCAAAAACCAAAAAATACCAAACATGAAAAATTCATTGCTGCACAAATTGAGATAGTCAAACAGTATTTTACAACAGCTTAGCAAATGCAACAACACAGGCTCAAAATTATCAGAAATTAAGAATACTGGAATAACTAAATAACCAATCTTGAAGCTAAAAAAATATTTAATATACCACAGCAACTTCATCTTCATGCAATCAAAAATGGTTTAATACTTCAATTCAGCAACATTTTTTAATACTACCATAGCTATGAGTACCACTACAGAAAATAATGTCACAAAGAGTAACTTATGCTGCCAAATGAAAAGCTAGTTCAAATAAAACAAGAAAAAATAATACTTACCATAACAAAGTAACACCTCAAACTTTCAAATGAAATTTCAGTACAACTTAATAACATGGAACAACAGTTGCAATCATAAAACATTCACAATAAGAAAGACTAGTCAGATTTTGGATTTTTCTTTAGGCCTACAGTTTTTCATCTGCTTTCTTTGCTTTTCTAAATATTTTTTATCTTTTCTTTTGATTTTTTTAATATACTTTTTTTCCTTTCAGCTGTAGATTTAGCCATTTTGATATTACTATCTAAAACAATGTGGTCCAACTACAGGCCCATGGGCTGCATGTGGCCTGCCACAGTGTTTTCAGTGGCCCTCGGAAGTATTAAGGAAAAATCTTCAAATCTGATATTTGTTGAAAAGCGTGTGAGGTCACATTTGGATAAAGTGCATTTTCACATGAGCAATACCCTTTCTGTGTACCATTTTGTTTTATACATTTATTTTATGATCAAATCAGAAGGTTTACGGTCCTCCACTAATCCCCTGACTAGATAACCGCTGTGTTTTTTGGGCGTTCCTTGTCTTGAGGAGTACATGTGGCCCAATGAACTCAGTACCGCCAAATAAATCTGACTATCTATCTGCTGAATGTGGCTTTCTCAAAGTTGTCCTCGAGCCAAAGTAATTGTTTATTTCTGTAATAGGCAATTTTCATTAGAACAAGCATTTTACTAAAAATGTAAAATACTAATGGCGTTAAAGACTGCAGAGAGCTTTTGGAATTTAGTCTGCAAAGAAAGATTTCTCAAACCAAAGGATTTCGCACTAAAATGCTCCTCTCAATTCGGAAACATGTGTATGAGGGTACATTTTCTACGATGAAACAAGGCAAATCTGAAAACAGAAATCTAATGGCGGACAAAAGACCGGGCGATAGTCTTCGAGTTGCATCACTAACACTGGTATTGATGAAGGAATGATAGTGTCAGAAAAGCCTCGACCACAGGTTTCCCACTGATAGTGATTTGTAGTAAATTGCTATCTGCTATTGTGTAATAATTTCAATGACACACTTACCAATCTTCCCTCTTTTAGTTTTAAATGCTGCAAATCTGTTGCATACATCATTTTTTCAGAATGGGCCAAAAGTTGTCACGTTTTTGTAAAATGGCCCATAGGTTAAAAGTAGTTGGGCCATGCTGTTCTAAAATCAACAAGCATGTCAGCTAACTCTAAGCAGAAAGATGCACAATTAAGTCAATTATATGCTAACATGAACAAAACAGCATTAAATTGCTAAAGTGTCAATTAACACTTTGAGAGCCAGCATACGATATATTTGTACTTCGATTTCGGCCTAAAAACAGCAGTTTTTGGTTGCCTTACCAACGCCCTAGCTCTTCCGCCAATTGCACTAGAGAACTGTTCAATGGCTGAAACGGATTGGCCAGTCTAGCAGATTGCACTCGAAAAAAAATTTTTTGATAGGGGGGTGCGGATTTTTTGTGAGTGACGTCATAAGTGAAGTAGTTTTGGGGTCATTTTGGCTCATGTTGCCTGACCTAGGGCCCAACCGCTAGGCCAATGTGTTTCGCTGAAGTTTTCATTGGAAACTAGGCTTGAGTCAGAGTCTTTCGAGCCTTTGATCGACTTTCCAGCGTTTCTGGTTCAAAAGTTATGATCTAAAATAAACAAATTAATAATTATCTAATCAGCAAATTAGTCAAATATTTTCACTAACTTACATCATAACTTTTGCACCCGAAACCCCAGCAGGTCATCCAAAGTATCAAAAGACAGATTGTAGCCTAGTTTCCAGTAAAAACTTCAGCGAAATACTACCACCTAACGGTTGGTCCCCAGGGCCAGGCAAAGTGGGCCAAGGTTGCCCAAAAGTCCTCCACTTATGACGTCACTCACAAAAAACCCGCACTCCCAAGCAAAAAAATTTTTTTCAAGTGCACACTAGAAGACTTGCCGCGTCTTTTGAGACTTTTACCGGGTCTGTAGAGCATACAGGAGCGGAGATATTCCCGTGCAAAGCCACGTGCGTTTAGGCATTTTTTTTCCGAAAATCCCCGAAAGCAGCCGGACACCTAAGAGTTAAAAGAATTATTGCCATATTGTTAAAAGTTGCATCAATTTTAACAAGAGGTCTCTGGTATGAACTGCTACTTCAACAACAGCCACATGTCTTCTAAGATGGGTAGTAGGGTAATAAAGCATTGTGTAAGGGGCAAATGTAGGTACGATGGGTTAACATAAGAAAGTACAGTAAGACTTAGAGGTGGGTTGTACAAATATGTAGTACAGATAACCTTTGAAATCCATTTGTCTCTCCTCAACACCATCACACACACCAATATTTGTAAAAAGAAACTAGCTTGTCCTTTACCCAAATGAATAACTTGGTGTTTCATTTCTAAAACATTTTTTTTAACAAAACATATTGT
>JGI24021J15306_10005099_pt1 | contig 15497 bp, 11 predicted proteins | sample Ectturendosymbi1_FD_15306 | JGI IMG/M metagenome (IMG submission 15306)
CAAATTGGCGTCTGTTTTAGTGGCCATTTTGATGTCACTGACATAATATCGGCCATTGTGTTGCTACCAGTTGTGACGTCACCGACCGAAATCGTGACGTCACCGGCCGAACGGGATATTTAAGGTTACTTGCATAATTAACTAATGGATATAAAATGTGCATGACGTTTTCTACGCACGAACAAAAATGCTCCTCTGAAAAATCCCTTTTGTTATTTCATTGCTGGGGGTACACTGCCGAATATATGTGTGACATGTATGTTTTGCTGCGAAGATGCGATTTTGTTGTGAAAGTAATTAAAAATGGATGTCGGGAACTCAAAAATTTTTTGTCTGGAAATAACGGTTGTCACATGTCTCAGGAAAACGCATTTTATTTGGGTCGCATTTCACCCATGATTTACCGACTCGCATAGCGTTTGAAGTATCCCTAAGCAGGGCTGTTGTGTTACAACTCATTTGCCATAAACTGTATTAAAAAATTGTGCTGGTTCCAATCAATTTGTGTTCCAGATTCAGGAACGTCGCCATGCGTTACCGACCCAATCTCCCGGAAGCACTGCTCAATGTAAATTTCAACATCGAATCAAAACAAAAAATAGGAATTGTCGGTCGAACCGGATCAGGTCAGCAACTATTAGTGTTGCAGCAATCGGTTGAACGGCTTCGCATGAATCGAATAAAACATTTTTCTAACAATTCTCACCAACAACAGGAAAATCGTCATTGGGAACAGTTCTCTTTCGTTTGACTGAACTTTCTCGTGGGCAAATTTTCATTGACGACCTCGACATTGCTACGGTTGGACTTGAAGATCTTCGGAAAAAACTAACCATCATTCCACAAGATCCCGTGCTATTTGTAGGAAGCGTCCGTTACAACCTCGATCCGTATGAACAGCATTCCGATCAGGAAATCTGGAACGCTTTGCATCAGTGCCACGTCAAGAAACTAGTACTTCTTGATACCAATTATCTTCTTCATTAACTTCTAACTCTGTGCAAGCTCATCACCATTGTGCAGTTCCTTGCAGCGCATACCGGTGTACACTCGTCAGATACTTTTTCACCAGATGAATTGCAATTCGAGTAAAATCAATCCATGCTTCATCAGCAAGCGTTGATACATTTCGTTTTGAAAGGCAGGATAAGCAAAAACCGCTTCCAACGCAACATTTCGCAAACGTTTGATTATTTGTGCTTTATGGTCACAGTTGACGTATTGCACAAAACGGTTCGTCAATGTGCTGTAGGTATTAAACTATCAGAAAAATCTGCCAACCCTCCCTAATAAAAATTACTTGTTTGTTGTTCAAGCATATGTTTTTTGTTGCAGGTGTCCGACTTGCCTGAAAAACTAGAAAGCACTGTTGTTGCAAATGGAGCAAACTTCAGTGTTGGCGAAAGGCAACTGCTTTGCTTGGCTCGAGCCATTCTGCGACACTCCCGCATCATAATGCTCGATGAAGCCACAGCTTCCATCGACAGCGAAACCGATAGTTTGGTGCAAGAGACGATACGTGAGGCGTTTGCTGATTGTACAATGTTGACCATTGCTCATCGTCTCAACACGGTTCTCACTTGCGACAAGATTTTGGTGATGGACAATGGCAGGGTGAGCTTGTTTGAAAAAATATGGACATATTTTTCGGTCTCTTTCATGAAATGATTTTGTAATGCACAAAAAACAAGGGTTTCAGTCGTTGCACAAATGGCTTTTACCAACCGATTAATTTTGATAGTTCTTGAATAGACTTGAGAATAGTTGTTTGAGAAGACACGAAGATTCTGCCACTTTTGCTTCAAACAAATGAAACTACGCGATTAAAAATTAGTTAAGCATTTGCTAATTGACTCTACACATACGAGTAGATGGGTTATGTATGTTTAGATGGGTTATGTATGTTTCGGGACAGACATCAATTTTCCATTCTTTGAAAATACCCAGAAGGATAAATTTGAGAGAATTTGCAGAATATTGGTAAAAATTGAAACTTAATTTTGGTAAAATTTGAAACCAAGTCAACGTGTTTTTTTCACACGCAAACAACTCATCATGCAATTCATTAAGTAACCGATCGACCTCAACGCAAGCAACTCAATATCTTTCAACTTTCCATCGAAAACACAAAAACCGATTTCACATTCTTTCGAAAATCGAAGCATGTCTCTCAAATTTGTCCGTCTGGGTATCACAAATACAGAAAATCGATGTCTGTCACAAAATGCTACATAACCTATCTACTCCTATCTACTACTTCCACAAATCTATCTACTTACTGCCACCGCCAATAAATTCTCAGAGAAGCAAATTGTTAACTTCAGACTCCACAAAACGATTCTCTCGCCAACACGAGACCACAGTCATTCCACCCTGCCTGCTTCGCTTTGCTCGCTTGCACCAAACTAACTGTCAACAAATTCTGCCATATTTCTCTCCAGTTGGTTTTGCTACAAGCTTTTGAAAAATCTTCTCAATGTCCTCGTCAGTCTTTTTGTCAAAGCCCCATCAGGACCACCACCTCCTACTCCAGCAGAATGTAGCCTGCGGTTTTTTCAAAATGGTTTCAACTTCAGAGTAAAAAAATCTTTATCTTTCCATGTTTGGGATGTTTGGCAACAATTTTCGCTTTCTTGGAGTTAAACGCAACAAATTTTTGGTTTGCTATACATTTCTTGAATCTGGGCTTTGTTAGTTCGTCAGAGGGTNTCGTGTTTGTTTTCAGTGGCAAACCCATGTTTGCAAAATGGTGTTGTGGCAGAATCTACGTGATTGGAATGATACAGTTTATTCCCAACGCGTGACTTAATTCGTGTCTACAGAAAAGAAATTATATTTTCCATCACCAGGTTTTGTTTTTTGATTTGTAAAACGTTCATTGTCAAAGTGAATGTCTCCACAAATTTGTCCAGCACGTGGATAAAAAGNATTAGCAAGCGTCCATCCACGTTTGCCGTTCAACTTAAAAGGACATTTAATATAATTGCCATGGTCAGTTAAAAGAAAAATTTTTTTTCATGGTCTTCAGACGAAGGTACTTTTTCAAATGTAAGACTGCAAACACTCTGCCAAACAGAAAAAGTAGCATCAATCTGCTCGTTTGCTTTTGTCTCTCCCAAACTTGGACAAAAGTTTGTAAGTGAATATCTCAGTTTTTTTCTTCCACAGTTGAGAATAAGACATTTTTTCTGTTTCTAAGTCGTCATGCATTGCGCAAAGCACTTTTATTTTATGGTTTGTTTTTATTCGTTTGAAAATAAATTTGATTTATATTGCGTATCTGACTAAAACACTGTCAAAAAAAAACATACGAAAGAGTGTCTTTCCCATTCTCAAGTACAATTCGCTTATCTTCCCTTGCACTCAAAGCAGTCTTGTTAACTCCCTCTGTAAAAAGTTCATGTCCCTGACGAAGAATCTCATTCATGGATCGCATCTGTTATTTTTTCCAGAACAAGCAATCTTCGTAATCACCAATGCCAATATTTTGTCAACAATTTTCTTCTTAAACCCTTACATCTCTACTCAGTTTTTCCATCTTCATCATTTTCACTGAACATTTTAAAAGCGTACACGTTTGCACCAAAATCAACTAACTTTTGAATGAGTCGCCCACTACACTCATCTCTAAACTCATTAAAGATCTTCATCCATATAGTATAAGACAAATCAAAACTCGACAATTTGCTTTGCCAAAAGCACTTTCAAACTCAGGCGCTAAAATGATAAAATATAGTGCAATAGAAATATGGTCAAAAATTCCTTCAGAAATAAAAACTAAAACGTGTTTGGTCTTTTGTTTGGTAGATTATAATAAATATGTATTACTCAGCTACTAGAACCATACTTTGTTCTCTTATTTGTTGGTGTACATAAACCAAGTGGATTGATTTAATTATTTAACCCTGTTAAAGTGGAAATTGTCATATCATGAAGCGTGTCTGTTAAGTATTACATCGTTTGGCTTTTGTTGCGTTCACAGAAATTGGTTGCATCAAACCAGTGTACAGTGCTTTAGTCTACAGATACAAAGCAAGCGCATTTCAGTTCTCATGCATGCATTGACAACGAGTTCATTTCCGCAAAGCATGTTTATGCGACTAGTTCTCAACCTGCTTAAATCTCGTGACACCATTCCAGTGCTGCAGTGGTCTTTAGGTTTTGACGCATTTCCTCTCCAGCATTCACGAATATTTTTGAATGTGTAATAATAGTAAATGTTCATTTGACAACTTCAAACCATTTTCTTCTAGTGGCTTATCCTTGTCTGCAACGCATTTTACTTCAACTTACTGTTGCACATATTACATTTTATATCCAGAGCAAAAGACTCATACTAACTATTATACACTGTTCCCTTTACACTATAAGCGGCTTCGTCTTTGGGAGTTCTGCAGCCTAAATGACCCTTGGTCCAGCCTCCCACTCCCTCATGCATTTCATAAATCAATGTACTTCGAAGCCATCACAGTTCTACATTATTATAAGCATGGATGGCGTCATTCATGCATGTGTCTTAATAGCTTGTATTTCATCAAAGTACAGTAAATGCATTAGCGCCATCAAGCGTATACTCTTTACTATCGCCATTTATATATCCTCGTCTTCTTCCATGTACTTGTGCATTTCTCTTTACTGCGATACGTATTTAAAATCTAGCGCTTAGCGTGTAGGAGCGAAGACGTTAAACAATACAATGCATGACTTTTTAAGATTAACTTTGAAGTCGATATTTTTTGTGGGAACAGCGCAGGGGCCACAGGCGAGGCGGTAGGTGGCAGTCCTGATGTGGACTTTGACAAAAACATTGAGGAGATGTTTCAAAAGCTGGTAGCAAAAACTAACTGCGAGAAATATGGCAGAATTTATTTAGAGTGATTTTGGTGCAAGCGAGCAAAGCGACGCGAGCAGGGTGGAGTGACTGTGGTCTCGTATTGGCGAGAGAATAGTTTTGTGGAGTGTAAAGTTAACAATTTGCTTCTCTGAGTATTGGTGGTGGCAGTAAGTAGATAGATTTGTACGAGTAGTCGATAGGCTATGTAGCGTTTTGTGACAGACATCGATTTTCTGTATTTGTGATACCAAGACGGACAAATTTGAGAGACACGCACCGATTTTGGAAAGAATGTGAAATCGTTTTTTGTGTTTTCGATGGAAAGTTGAAAGATATTGAGTTGCTTGTGCTGAGGTTGATCTGTTGCCTAATGCGTTGAGTTGTTTGTGTGTGAAAAAACAGGTTGACTTGGTTTCGTATCTTTCCAAAATTACGTTTCAATTTTTTCCAATATTTTGCAAATTCTCTCAAATTTATCCTTCTAGGTATTTTCAAAGAATGGAAAATTGATGTCTGTCCAAAAACATACAGCACATAACCAATGTACTATAATCACCAAACAGAGNAAACTTTTCTTTCAAATATCCTCTTGTATCCAGGTGGTTGAGTTCGACGAAACTTCCGTGCTTATGAAGAATCCTGATTCCATTTTCTCGAAAATGCTCGCTGCAGCAAAGATAGTAGAGCAAGAACATTTGCAGGAAGGAAAATTCAATCCGAGAACTGAACAATCCTCATCATTTTTGAGAAATAGTCAAATTTCGCCTGAGGCTGATGATTCGAACGTTTCGCACAGCAATTTCCATGGCTCTCACGAAAACCCTGCTTTTCAATCTGACGACGCGTAGTTTTTTTTAATACTCTAGGGGTGGGAAGATCTACATCACTTGGCAACGAGTGCTTGTTCTTTTTTCAGGGCATCGCTGCTTATATTCATTGCAAAAAAGTGAATGGCAATGTCGAGATTTTGTGTTTTGGTGAATTGTTGCTAAAGCAATCTAATTTGATGTGTCTTCGTTTATGTTTTCCTAACCTTCAATTAACATATCTTAGTGAGTGTTTGTACTTCGTCTAATGCAAGGAAGGATATGGTGGCCCATGCCTGCCACCCTAAAACTTTTTTCTCTCTGGCTTTTTTTGAAAAAAAGATACAGAATGTTTTCAATTGTAATCGCAAATTTAAATACTTTCCTTTCAAAAACATTTTACTTTAGTTTCGAAAACTCTTTTTCTTCGCAAATGATTTGCAAACAAAAACTTTTTCGTTTTGAAAGCAATAAATATTTCACGATACCGATTTTTATCGTTGACACACCAAATTTTAATACTGCTGAAAAGCGTCGCGTCAGTGATGAGTAGGTACAACCCCTTGGTTGATTGTGAAGTTATTATAGCAGCTGAGTCAAAGTTATTAAAAAAGCATATCATTTGTTTATGCTTTGGTGACATACTGCCAGTTTTTTTTGGACAACGTTGAGTTTCTGAAAGGCATTTTGCTTGCAGAAAGATTTAAAGCAAACTGTACAAAGTATGGTGTAACTGTACAATTTTTGTCAAATGTGAACTTTTCCTTTATATTGTTGGTTGTATCCAGGTGCTTGAAACTTTTATCCGTGCATACAGGGTTCGCTTGCTNGATTTTGCCACAACAATAATTGGTGGAAATAATGCTCTAACAAGCTAAGACTCTTGCTCTGCTTGAAATTACAAGCTAAGACTCGAGCACTACTACCTTAGTTAGCTTAAGAGATGAAAGTGTTAGTGAAGAGTTGTTGAGGACTATTTGTATCCCCAACAGATTTTGTAGTATCCAGCAATGAGAAAACATCGTTCACAAAAAATGAAGCATCCTAAAATTAATGAAGACAAAAATGAAAGCAATTATTAAAAGCAAATACTTTGTGAAAGAAATAACTTTAACAAGGTACCAGGAAAACTTGGAAAATTAAAGACTCAGATACCGACTAAACCAGTATGAACCGTTTTGTTTCTGACACTTGCAGGCAGCTCTGCAGAAATACAAAGAATGATGCCATTCCACAGGCACGAGACAGCGACAAACCCACACGAGGAAACTCGTGACTACATGACACATAGAGTGGTACACCTACGGATGAAAAATCCTACTAACTGGAGAAACACAAGATATAATGCCACACAAGAAAACAGACACAGCAGGTGACTCTGACAGACTGAACCGAAGAAACGAAAACAATGATCTGCCGAAAATAGCTTGGAAAAAGCTCGATGCGGCCTTGCGTAGACAAAACTGGTCCAGTCACATAAAAATAAACGTAAAAACGCCAACCTGTCCTGCACAGCTCCTGGGAGGATACTTAGAAGAAACCAACGCTTGTATAAATACCTGTGAAACCTGACACCAAGATTCAGAGCAGTTACGACCCTCTCAAAGAAACTTCCGTGACTGAATTCTCCCAGAAGATACTGGACAAAATTGATGTATAAATTGATGCTCTATATTGCTATTGTATTTGATATACTTGATGAACCTTTATTGGAGGACTCTGTTTGAATTGTAAGTTAACATAATTATTTATGTGTGTCATAAACCCTTTTTCAAAAAAGCTACTTTTTTACTTAAAGCTGTCTGTCTATAGATATCGTACAGTACGCCTATTAATGACTACAGTGGAGAAGGCCGGATTAATGGGGGGCAACGGGGGAAATTGCCCCGGGCCCTGCGCTCCAAGGGGGTCGCCCGCGATGATGTTTAGTTGTTTGAAATAAAATAATCGTTTGAAAAATCGTCGTGATTCAAAATAGATACAAGCATACAACGCTATATTCCGATGTTGCGTTAAGTATCACTAATAATTTTTCCGCAAGTTTGACTTACTGCCAATTTCAGTAATCACTACTGAATATAAATATTTTCGGTTTTTTTACTGCAAACATGTTTGAATTTTGCTTGTAGCTTTTTCTAAAAATCGTTGTTTTGGCATGGGTTTACCTCCTCGTGCATCACGCCTAATGCACAAATGTCACGAAAGCGATACTATTTGCATGCTTACTAAGCAGCAAAGCTAGTTCTGCTGTGGTCGCTGTTTAGTATCATTGGTTCCGTAACTTCTGGTGCCGTCAGGAGGTAGCCGCAGCCGAACTGCGACCTTTGTTTCATCATAAAGTGTAACGTATGGTGGAAACGCACTTTTCTTCCGATGGCTACTATACTTGCGTTACATCATAAACACATGAAGCTAGTCAAGCCATTTACACCACATGTTATTGCGTGTTCCATCAGAAAATGTTTTTGATCAGTCGATTTGTAGAACGAAAGAGCAGAAAGCGAGATTGCACTGTTTATAAGCTAGCGCGATGGCGAAATCTGTAACGCCGTCAATACAGCCATTTAAAGTCATATTTTTTCTGTGCATCAGACATCTGAAACAAATTTTAAAACAAAAATCGCACCCCCACGAACTCTATAACAAAAGTTATAAAGTCATAAAAAGTCATATTGTGAATGTTATGTCATAAAGTCATTTTTTGTATATTTTCAACCTAATTCAATAAGGAAACCATTAAAGTAATCTCAACATATCGAGTGAAACTACTATATCACAAGGTCTAAGCTGCATCCTGTCAATTGAACCCGCTTGGTAACTCTGCGAATGTTGGCAAAGACGTAGGAGAACCAAGTTATTTGGATGAAATGTAACGTACTTCCAAAAAATGCGTGGTCTTCCTCCCGCAAAGAAATAAGCCAATATCCATACATGCTTTCAATTTGCTTCAAACGAAATAATGTGCATGTTATGCTCATCTTCTGAGCCGTTAATTTCAGAGGGCTTCGACAAACCATGGGGCTGCCACATGGGTGTAGAAGCAGGCAAATTTTTGGGGGTGCGAAGGAGTTTTGCCGAATTTCCCTAAACTTGCCCGAAAAATGTTTAGGTCGCTTATTGTGCGAATATTTTCTCTTGAAGACCGTTTGTGGGAAGACCTCCAAAAAAATGGCTCTTCATGTGATGTTAGGCACCATTTTTTTCAAATCAAAACACGTTGGGCACCATTTGTGCCTGTATTTTCAGAGACTTTGCCCAGCTTTTCAGGGATTTTGTGAAGGTGAAGGTTTCAAAGGTTTCAACAGATTTTGCCCAAATTTATGGGATTTTGCCCGGATTTTCACAAAAAAAAAACTTTCGGGGGTGCGCTTGCGACTCCTGAACCCCTGCCCCCGGCTGCCATAACTTATGCCTATTTTCGTTGGTAAGGCTTCCATGTAAAGTAGTTGCATGCTTTAGCTCAGTCATTTTTGTTTCGTCATATAAAGTCATATTTTCTGAAAAATAAAATCATATTATCAAGTTTTTTATGTGATGAAAATGGCACTAGCCATCAGGAGCTATAAGTGGCGAAGTTTCTGAGGAGAAAAAGCGCAAGAATCGGGCAGTGTTAGCTAAAACGTCGTGACTGAAACGTTTTTTTTTTTCAGCAAAGTTTTCAAGCAGCAACGTTAAAACAGTGGCATTAAGGGAAACGAAAACGTGTGTGTTGACTTGTTTGAAAAGATTTATTTTCTAAGATAAAAAATCTCACGTTTTGGGCGCCAGTTATTACGGTAGTTTTTGTGGCCTATACACTGGAGTATGGGTTTGTGTACGACCAGAAAAATCCGAAGTTTAGCTGCAGTATTTATCTAATGGGTCCGTCTACTTACACCAAGGCGAAGTTGTCACAGAAGCTCAGTTTGCTTAACCTGCCCTAAAGATTACCCGGAGTCAACACATTAATATTTTGTAAAACACTTTTAATGCAGAACGACTCTAAGCACTCTAATGAATAAAACACATATTAAATCGTAGTGGTAGTACATAACACTAAATATTATCCCTAACTTACAATCATAATTTATTTCTTGAACAATAGTGTACCTTTTAGTCTATCATGAAATTGACCGGTTGATGCGTTTGAACGTCTTCCAGGAATCGGTATATAGCGGTGGAAAATTAATGTAGACAATCTACATTAAACCCGAGATTAATGTAGACAATTTTTCCACCCCTTTATACCTCTTCAATACGTAGATTTTATGTAAAATGATTGGTTGATGGTAAGTTCTTATGTTGATACGTGTTACGTGCATTGCTGTTGGTGCTGACGCAGACATATCGTGCTGATTGTTAACTGGTAAATGTTAAACAAAATTTTGCATCCTTCGCTTGCAGTGCTCTGTGAACAGTCTTTTGCTGCTGGTCTTGGCTTGTTTACGTAGATTACGAACTTATGTAGTTTTTTTTAGCATTTTCTGCAAGTCTGTTTATCCTGCTTTCACTGTTAGCGAGTTTGACAGGGTTGGCGGTCTTGGTTTTGCTTTTGACTCTTTTGCGTCACACTGTTATTTCATGCTTCACAGAGATTTTTTGGTTTTAAATTGCTAGCATTGCCAAGTGTTGCTTTATTTTTTGACTGAAGATGAATTAAAGAATAATCCGAGACGTCTCGAAATAAAACATGCATAGTTTTTTGAAAGATTTTTTAAACTAAAACCGTTATACACGGTTTCCTTTCCAGAATCCTCATATCCAGGAAAACAGTGTAGTCAAAGTCGTAAAATAACTTGTAAATATGTTGATTGACACGTTAACACTTGTCAAAAAATCGTTTAAAGTCGAAAACATCTCTGTATCTCCCTTCTGCGCAAAGCAATGGCAAACTGCCAGCTTCGTTTTGAATGCCTATGTTTTGTTTCTCAGTACAAAGATATTTTTGCAAATCCCCTGTATTGAGCTTGTTCAAATGGCAAAACATATCCGCCAAACACGCAATCTTACTCATCCACATTTCATTCAAAAGAAATTCTGCTAATTGAGAGTTCCTTTCTCTTAAGGAACTGGTTTGTTTCTTCATTGAGCTCAACAAAACGCGAAAGAACTCGCCTACTTTTCGGCAATTTTACTTCTGCATGTAGAATAAGTTCATGCTGCAAATCCATTTCACGCAGTGTTTTCAGTCTGTGGTTCCGGGGTCGACTTCGAATTTCATTGACTTTTCAAATCAGTTTCTTTGCAGCTTAGTGCTTCAGATGGATCATGCAATGAGTAAACAACATTTGTTTATGCTCTAATTCTTTAATTTTTGCAACTATACACCAAGGCGACAATTAAATCATTCAAACTTGCAGCCGCACCTGTGCACACTCTGACACGGTTTTCTCAGTCTCTCTTTCTCACTAAAGCAATCTAATATCTTTGACCCGGTAGTACGCCTTGAAATTTCATGCAACACAGAAGTTCTTCCTTGAAATCTTGTTTTCCCTTATTACATAAGAAATAAAGAAGAACGGCGCAATTAGTTACGTCAGTTGATTCGCTGAAATGCAAAATACCTCGACTTCCATATTTCTTCTAAAACCTAGTCATCAACATCAGTTGCCTTACCTTCAATCCTTCGCCGAATTGTGTGGTTAGAAAATGGTAGACGCTCAAGTTTCTAAGCTGCTGGGGAACCGAAACTTGTTTAACTGCAGACAGGATGCGCGGCTTCACTAACTTATTCCCAATGTTTAACGATTTTTGTTTGATTTATTTCAAGAGGACTTAGATGCGATCCATGGAAAAGAGATTCTTCAGTTGTAGACATGGTTTCATTTGCTTTGTTGACTATACATCTCGCTGAGTAGTCTTTGAAAATAATCCAGTGGTTTGCCTTAAGATTGCTGTGTTTCGAATCAGGGGCGTGCAGAGTTCTGGTGATGCCTGGGGTAACTGCTTGATTGTATGCCCCCCCTACCAACATCTAGTATTGAGGAATGCGAGAAAAACAAGCCATACGCAGAATTAGTGTTGACAAAACGAGTTTCGAAAAATCAAATTCATTCAGCATGTATTAGTAGCCTTATACCACAAAATTTTTTAAGTTGCACTCTTTGGATGTCCCCCTGCCTTAGATGCCCGGGACCGTTTCCCTCTCCATTCTGCATGCCCTGCTTCGAATGAAAGTGATGAGCAAATGTGGAAGGCTGCATAATTGCATCGTTTAGAGATTTCGGGAGCAAACTAAACACAAGGACTGCTGCGGCTGTTCACTATATGGAGCTACAGTAAAGCCAAGTCCAAGTATTTTTTATCATATTGCCTGAAAATATCTCCTTTTCGGTTTTTAGTTCACCCTGCAACTATCAACATATCTGTACATTCTCTTCTTGCAGATTGTTGTAAATGAAGCACTGGTGCTTGCTTCATGTCCACTTTGACAGTTGTTCTTTTCTGAAAGCTGAAATAGTCCTTGTTAAGAAAGTGCAAAATCGCTTGTTGCTTTGTTGAATGCATTTTCAATCTTCCGTCATACATATAATACAGCAACTTCCAGAGGTGTACCACGAAGTTTATGGTAATAAATATGAAACTAGACAAAGGATTTGACCCTGCGTCATAATTTCCAGTCTAAACTAGGAATGTGGTACAGTTGGTAGACCACGTGCCACCAAAGCAGGTTGGCTGGATTCGATGTCTTGTCGGTCATACCGAAGACTTCAAAACGTTGTTTGCGGCTTGTCCAGCTTCGTGCTCGGCGTTAATGGCTGGGTGCACGGAAACGGTTCACGCNACCATTGACTCGCCACCAGTGCAGTATTCACTGCGGAAGCAGACGTGTGGCCCATGTTGCAAGCAAACAGAGATGCGCGAGACTCAGACCACTCTTGACACTCCGAAAGGAGTACAAGGGGACGGGTAGTTTCGGCGACGGTACGTTTCAGCGATGGTGGTCGCAAATGTTTTATATGAAAAAAGTGTGTTTTTGAAAAACCGTAGAATTGCCATATAACGTCACTTCAAGGGATCGCAGAAAAAGCGTCGCTATCGGCGAACTGACTTTACAGACGAAATACAATAAATCGTTCCTAAAAAGCCGAGCATGAACGAAACCGAAATATCCAGTCTATCAGTCGCAAGCCACATGTCATTGGCCAGGATTTTACCGAATTCAGCACGGACACTAACCATTTTCAGTTACATGGCGGAAATGTAGGTTGCTTTGCGGACCGGCAAAAATCTATGCGGACCGGTACCGGTCCGCAGACCGGCGGTTGAGAACCACTGACATATCACGCCAATTACACACTTTTCATTATATACGCAGACCACAAAGAGAACTAACACGAAGCATCTAAAAATGCAGAAACAATCAAAAGCTCCAGGTTTTTTGTAAGCGTTCGAGGAATCAGCCAACTGTACTCTGCTTTCATTATTTGCGATGATTCAAACTTGCACATATCTGTACTCAAGTTTGCTATCTTGGGTTGTTCGTTGGCATATTTTGATCTTTTTCACCTCAAACGTGCTGTGAGTTGTTCTTTCCACCCGCCACAGCGATTTCAAATGGGCACGCTAGACTTTTTGGTTGCCAGCGCTACGAATGCAGCGTTACTTACGCATTCTCCCATTCTTCCGACGTTCTGAATCACGCGACGTGTTGTTTCAAGTTTAAATGAACCCCATACCTTGTTCAACGAAGCATCAGTTAGTTTTGAAATTCAAGTGAACGCAATTACCTGAGAATGACGTATTTTATCGTTTTAATTATTGCAGATGGCAGTGTGATTTATTAAATTTAAGTTACATCTAAAGTTTAGAAGTTCCACTGAACGCAATTATTTGAGAAAGACGCCATTTCAAAGTTTTGATTGTGGTGTTGTGATATGTTCACTTCACACCTGAGTTTGTTTGCTTTCTCTGCCCTTATTTTGGACCTTTCACGTTTTTCCTGTTAGCACTGCTTACAAATTTATGGACTGATGATGCGTGGTGTTACGTGAAATCGATTCTTATTACAACTTTGAAGATGGATTCCTTGCTTCTCTCACATGTGGTGAACACTTACATGAAAATGCTAAAAGTTATGTACATTCAATTTTTTTAATATAGTGATTGTGGATTTGGCATTTTTGGGACAGTGTGACGTCACGATGTGATCACAAGGACACACTGGGACCTGCAAAGAAATTCTAAGTGTCAAATTACACATTTTTTAAATGAACTACACAAAAATCCTCTCCTTTTGTGGCCTTGATTGGCATTCTGTTGCAATTGGTCGGCACGTTAAGGCCTAAATTCGGTTCTTGAAGCCACTATGTGAATTTCAAGATCTTTAGAGGTGCTAAAAAAAACATCAAGAAACTTAAACTGGCATCACAAAGCAACAGTTTAATTGAAATAGACCTCTGACCAAACCTGTTTTTGTTGTGCTTTTAATAGGAATGCAAAAGTCCTCCAAGCTTTACTGTCATTTTCCGTAAGTTAAGCAACAGTTTCACTCCGTCATGTTCTTATATATCCTGGAATATCAAGATCTACAACTACATTTCAAGTGGGATCTTACGGTTTCTAAGCTGAGCTAACTGAGGCCAAAAGGCAATGAGAAGCGCAAATAAAATTCGCTTACACATAAACGAACTCAAACGTTTTTTTCCAATGTACCCAGTGTTTTTCGCAGTGCACATAAACAGCAGGTAAAATATTTCTCTAAAAGATGTGTGCTTTCAATTGTTCAATATCAGAAGTTCTCCGAACAACGACCAAAACAGAAGGACGAAAGTGATTCTCACTCCCAGAACGTTCTCTGCACTTGAGGAAGTTGCATCCACAGAAGGAGTTGTTTGATCCGGGCCCAAAAAATCGCTCATCCATTGACCTTGAAATTCTGGCAACCAAAGCTTTTTTCGAATAGATGCAGCTTTGACATATGTGGAAGAAGATGAGCCCGACCACTTTGTAAAGAACGAGATTCCGGTCAGCAATTCGATGTCCTTGATTCTAGCAATGTGTTCCTTCAGCATTGCAGGAATCCAATCGGCATCTTTCAGTTTCGTCTAAAGAGAGTAAAAAAGTAAACTAATTACGTCTTGTGAAGGTTCAGAAAAGAGACCTTCAAGATCATTTCTGATTAGGAAGAGATAGAAGAATTGCACAACGCCAATTGAGTGGGTAGCGGTTTTTTAACCAAGAAACTCTGAACCTATGGTGATTCTTTAATCAGATGTGAGGCAAACCTGTAAAATTTCTGCAAAAATCACGACTAAATGCAAATGACCTCAAGGAAAGGCTCGCTGTAAGGACCCTTATGGACAAAACTGCAAACACTCTGCAAGTGCAGACATCAATTTGCTATGCAAGCTAAACGTTTTGTCGGTTTCAAATGTTTTCGCTTGTCGTGACTGACAGTTCATAAGAGAACTAAGTTTCTTTAGTTCAGTACCTCTCATAGTGCTGTCAAATCTGTATTTCAGTGACAAACCAGCAAATGCAACAGTCTACAATGATAAAATCAGGGGTGGGGAACCAAATTAATATCACGAATTGTGCGTTATTGCTGGCTGGTGGCAAAATCAATTGATTTTATCCTAAATTCTACTTTTATCAACTATAATCCTAAAATTCTACTTTTATGAACTACTAAGTGTGACTTCTTTTGAATTACTATCTAAGTATCTCCTTACCATGCTGCTTCGTTTTGACGGGGTGATGTACTCTAACATTGGTAACGAAAATTCTGTTGCAGGCCATATCAAATGTTCATGCGGGCCGCAGGTTCCCCACTGTGGAGATTCGTGTGTTGATGCCTCGCCCTTACTTTGTTTTTTCGCGGAACGTTGATTGCTGCCACGACAGCTCGGGGCAGTTGGCGTTTGTATTTCACGGCG
>JGI24021J15306_10005100_pt1 | contig 15496 bp, 13 predicted proteins | sample Ectturendosymbi1_FD_15306 | JGI IMG/M metagenome (IMG submission 15306)
CAAAGTAAATGTATTTGCGTCATCAAGCGTATACTCTCTACTACCGCTATGTATGTATCCTCGTCTTCCTTCATGTATTTGCGTATTCCATGTTACTGGGATGCATGCTTAAATTCAAGCGCCTTGCGTGTGGGAGTGACGACGTTACTCAATACAATACGATCCGGACCGGATTTGGACTGAGTTTAATGGAAAAGAAATGCGGCATTTTTGTTGTGAAAAAGCCACATTTTTCAAATTTTTTGGACTTGGGCTTTACAGTTGAAAAAGTTTACGGACTGTGATTGGAATTGGACTGAGTTTAAAAAAATTAGGACTGGATCAGGGTCGCAAAATATGACATTCCGCTCATATCTGCTTGTGGGAACACGTCTTTATCATTAAGGCTTAGTTCTGACTACTTAGTGACCACTAAGTGCAAAGTTATATTTGCTGCCGCGAGTTTTCGGAATTCAGCTGCTCCATTTTTTAAGTCTGCGTGGTGTTCTAAGTTTAGCAAGTTGTCCGATAGTCTTGTCAACATATATTTCTACTGCGCGTTGCTTGAAACACTTTTGTGAGAGTGTCTTTTCACCACTTATATTGTTGTGGACCTTAATTATTCTTAAATTATGACTTATTTGTAGAATGTGCTTGAAAAAATTGATATTAGGTAGTTTATCAAAAGAAAAGCATTTCTGATAGCAAAAGTGTAGAAAACGTTTCAGACAAACGATTGAGAATTGAGGTTCAACCAGCACAGACTAATGCGTTAGAAAGAGTAAAGCGTTTTGTGAACGACCATTTGCATTGCATCATCAGCAACCTGTAAAGGATAAGCAAAACTTGACGTTGCCCCACCCTGGAAAAATTTCTGCAGACGTTCATGGGATGCACTGGTTTTGATCTAATTCTTGGGTCATGAAGCGCGGTGCTGTTTGGTTCAATTCTTTGAAGTCAATCAAAAACGATAAATGCCAAAGTTATCAGTTTCCCTGACCTATATACCACACGCAGTAATAAAAAATCTCTACGACTTAACGCGTGATGAACAGCCTAAAAATATGAAAAACCAGTAAAGGAGTGTTTTGATATTCAAGCGCGAGGCCCCGGGCATTTGCCCGGTTTGCCCAATGGTTGATCCAGCGCTGCATGTATGGTTCGCTGCATAGATACGATTTTGTTGTTAAAATGATTAAAAATAAGACACCAGGAAGTAAAATACAGCTTGGCCCGGAAACAACGGATGTCACGTGTACCAGGAAAACATAATCAAATTACGGACAGCATTATACCCTACTTTTCCTGACTCATGTAGCATTTGAAGGATTCCTGGGCAGCACCGCCTCCGCGCTGCTCGTGATCAGACGGGTTCTGACCGTTGTCTGACGCGCATCGTATGAACTGGTCGTTTTCTGTAATTGCTTGGTAGACTATGGCCATTTATAAGTTTCGGTAATGAAAGATTTCGCTCGTGCTGCATTTTAATAGGCTGATGAATTTGACCTTATCAAACCTAAATTACGGGTTCATGACGATCAAGTGTGTAGCTGCTAGTTTATGTTTACTGCCTGAGGACCAATCCTCGCAACTGCCTGTCTACTTAATTTCTAACCCGTTCACCCCATACCAACACCACATCACAAAGTATTTTATTGCACGCAAAAACACACTTTTCACGCATCAACCCAAGCCGCAACGCACACAAAACATCTGGACTATGAAAACCTAACTTCTGCATAACGACACGCGACAATGCAATGACTACGTCGTGCGTGCCACTGTTACAACGACCTGAACTGCTTGACTGAATCGAAAACGAAAAAAACAAAAAATATATCGAAATCGGGCGTCGTGCCTAGTAACGATAAGGTTTTAATACCACAATAAAAAACAAAAACGAGACAGGGTTCCTTGTGGCAATACAGGCCTGGTTGTGTGAAAGGGTCTATTTCAACGTGTACTATCTGTTTCGTTAAAGCAAATATACGAAAATCTAGTACCCACATTTCAGGTGGAAGCAGCAGCCATGCCACGTCAACCTTGTGACAGAGATTTGACAAAATGTTCACGACTTTAAGAACCAATTAAGATCTCGTCTCGCCAACGCAAAGATGGACTACTAACTGCTTTTTCCAAAGCACAAGGTAGTCATGCGATTGCTCATTGTCGCCAAGAGCGGTTAGCTTCGCAGCAAACACCTTAGATTTAACACGCAAGCGCATAAAATTAAATTTAAAAATGAAGAATTTTTCAAAGGAAGCCTGGAATTTAAGGTTTACAGCTATAAAATTTCGTCGTGCAATTGCATCATGGTCTGCTGGTCGTCTGAGTCCGACATCTTGGCTTGCTCGCCTTTTTTATGGCTGTATGTCCGCGAAGCATAAGGAGAATGATTCCGAGGCAAGCCCGACTCGCTTTGAAAAGACAAATCTTTGGTAGACAGCGCTTTGTATACGTTCTGCAGCTGCCTCGGAAAGAAGAAGGTAAGCAGCATCGCCATGATGACTGCGAAGGCGCCGAAGAGGAAAGGTGGTCCGGGTACGACCGTCTGCGAAAGTAACAACGGTTTGCTTTAAGGCTTGACAAAATTTCACGGCTTGCTCCACGACTGTCGTCCCATCTCTTGGACGAACCGCATTGTGCCTTGCAATAAAAAGAAGGCCGGTTCTAATCCAGATTGGCACGTTTTTGTGGACACTTGCAGGTGCTTCACGTCTGAGAAAGCGTGTACCATTCAAGTCATACTTTTTCAAAGAATGCATGGCATTACTGAAGTACATGACAGCGATCTGTCCATGAAAGTGACGGTGGAGAACCGACCGGTGGTGCGATGAACAATCACTGAAGCACGGAAGAAACACGAGGCACGATGAAACAGCAACGCACACGCCACGAGGTGCTTTGTAGTCAACTGCAGTTTCTATTACCCAGTCGTGATCAGAGCGGAATCAGTCGGTGACAATCTCGCAACCCGATCGGAAGGAGTGCAAAAAAACGACCAAATGAAACTTTGTGGATAAACCTGTTGCGAAAATTCGAAACAAGGCAAAGACAAGCGTCGAAACACACCAGATGTTTCGCTAAAAAGCTAATGATGTCGTCGTCGCGGACGCACCGGTCTTACAAGTTTAGCGCGAAGTTTTAAAAACGTATGCATTCTGAAACCAGCATTCCTTACGGCGTGGTCTATCATGAACATTTCTAACCAGACGCTTCACTTCAATGTATATATCTCATGAGATTGGTAGTGTACATGCGTGACACGCAAATTGTGCACAAAACACAGGTGTCTCCGGAATAAAATGGCCCGAAGCAAACGGGGTCTCTAAAACCTTGTTGCCCAATACTGCTTTACTTTCTAGTCGCTTGTAATAATGTACTTCGACATACGGAGTTCATTGGAACGTGGTTTATAGAAGAGCTAAACAAGAGTTTTCAGTTTAAAAATCAGCTGTTAGAAACTCAGTTACAAGATTTGCCTAGGCTCACGCCTTTCAGAACAGCATTTATTTTTTATTTCCAATCGAAGGAATGGCCAGCTAACTAATCGAAGACGCGTCAGTCAGCGCAAAACAAACACAGACGAGCTGACGCATCGAAACCAATTTGCGACTGTCTGTACATTCTTCTTGTTACGAACAAACAAGTGTGTTACACAACCAAGACAAGGCTGTTCGGAAAGTATCAGAAACATTTGCGAACCGCCAGAAAACAGCAAATGTGTCATGGTCAGGCTGCTGCTGCATTAACAAGCTCCGGAATCAACTGATTTCTAAATTAACTTGTCAGAATTTTCGATGAAGAAACAGGGGTTCTTACAGGAAACATTGGCACTTTTGAATCGCTTTGGTATAGACTTGGCTTAAGAGTTAAATAAGCCTTGGGCACATTCATCAACATTTATCTAAGCCAGCGTTTCTTATACATTTGTGGTCATGGACCCATAGTTCATCCTAAAAATGTTACGGTCCCCTCAAGAAGAATGTTGCAACAGATATTTAAAATTAGGTCCTAATCATTGTAATAGTAATCGAAATGTCTGCAAAGCCTCTTAACCCTTTAAATCACATTCACGGACCCCTTAAAGTTAAGGCTTCACGGACCCCGGGTTAAGAACCCATGATCTACACCATTCGTCAGCTGAGTCGATTACTAAAGACAGGTCGTAGCTGTTTCTCACTTCGTCAACCAGCACACGCAGTCGCAAGGCTAGCAACCAACTTCCCAAAGACTATTTCATAAACATTTTAAATGCAATAAACACATGCCGAGAGGGCGAAACCTGCGTTCAATTATCTCTGGTGAAGGGTCGGCGAGCTCGTACTTCAAATGTACCTTTTCGTCCACAGACGCCGAGCTGTCTCCCGACAGGGAAGAGTTACTCGCGGCCAGATTGATACGTGCCGCTTTCGAAAGAGGCTCGAGCTCAACGTGGAAGATATGAAACGTGATCCCGAACAGGGCGGGGCCCAATCCGTTGCACAATCCGCGGATGCCCGTCACCATCCCTTGAACAACTCCTGAAAACAGTCAATCTCAGTTGAACTCACGAGCAGTCTGGCAGCGAGTAACTTGTGGAAACCTTGTACCAAGTTAGAATACTCTTTTTCCCGCGGGGTCGTGTAATTCAACGAATTTCCAGTATTTGCTTCACGCAAATCAATGCTTTCTATTTCTGAAAAAGTGTGCAAAAATGTCTTTGCCGTGCTTTTCATACAGGAAATGGATATATTTGCTCCTTGTCATACCGCGCATTTAACTCACTCCGAACGCTTCAGCAATATCTACTGATGCAGTATTTTATGAAATAAAACCACGGGGTCTTTTTGGAACGGTTACTAGTACTACATTTCATTAACATCTAATCACATACCACTTGGCCCAGCCAACCACAGTATAGGCTCACCGCCAGTAGCTGGAACACCTCAACTCATGCATGCGTTTTAGCACCACACTAACCTGGGACCACACCATCTTACACAACGGCAGGTTTCTTTCAAGGTGTAGAATTTGCTAAAATTTTGTCTCAGATGCAGGCCTGGCTAGTCACATAAATACTTGCGCATCTTCGTCAAGCGTGCGCTTACGTTCTCAAACCGTTTAGTTTTTTCTAATTATCAAGCGTATTGTTTAAAGCTACTCCACTCTGGTTTGCAATTTCCGCATGACGAAAACATCCGATATTGCAATGAACTTTTTATAGGTCGCATGTGTTCTCACACCAGATTTCGCGGGGCACACCTAACCAATGGTTAACAATAACTTTTCAGAGTGCTTTGTTTTTATTTTATCAGGATATGATAAAACGTTACGTCTGCAAATAATGATGTCTGCATCTCAGCAGCAAACAACAGAATTTGGGGGGCATTACGCTAGAACTCCCCCGTGGCTACGGGTCTGGCTGTGGAAGTTACGAAGTTCAGTTTCGCGAAAATGCCTCCGGCATACGTCAAAGGTGCTACAACTACATTCGAGTTGAAACGACGCAGTCCTTGCAGGGTTCCAAACATGAAAGCAGTATCAATTCAAGAGTTTAGCAACAGTTTTAGCTTGAAACGACGGTCACAGCTTAGAGCACACCAGTAACTGAATATGCTTTACGTCAACATTGGCCGCGGGCACGAAACGTGGCGCGCTGATGCGAAAACACTTTCTCAATAGTAAATAACATTTTTCTTGCCTCTGGCACATTACTACGCTGGCTACACGCACTTGAGAAAAGCACGCACTTGAGAAGCGGCTGGCTATGCAAGTACAATGACTTAACTGCGACCCAGTGACAACTACTACGACCCGTACCGCGTGACTTGCATCAGCCTCTCTACGAGCAAGACTTTATCCAAACTTGGAAAGTTGCGATTTGAGACAGGATAAAAAGTAATTGGAAAAAATAAATCAAAAAGTAAAATGTTTATTAAATCTAGGCTTTTATCTTTCCCCAATGAGAGCGAGGTTTCGCACATGTCCGCGCTTATCGGGCACCGCTTTTAATCAAATAGAAAAAATCGCCCGTGGCTTCATATGCAGCTTACCTTGCTGGTCGCGGTTCGACAGCTTCGACAACAAAGCGTTGAGCGATGGATAGTTGATGCTGGACAAGGCAGCGAGCAGCCCAGCAAGCCACATCATCCTGCAAACGCAGACATTGTTTTTCGGTTGCTATGACACACAAACAGCCCCCGACAACCGATCTTTAACTGTCGTCAAGCAGATTGCTACACTCGGGCGTTCTCAACATTTAACGAAACTGGTTTGGGATTTCCAAGCGTCTTTCAGTTAGCAACAGTGGACGTCAGCAAGGCACTTAAAATATTGCGTGTTTGTTGCAGTTGTAATGCTTTGGGTTTATTATTGAACGCTTGAACTTCACCACAATAGCAAAAAGTGTTTGTGAAAGTCTACCATTAACTAGACTGAGAATTTTTGTCATAAGCAGACAGCGCTTTACCACTAAAACCATGATTTTTGACAAAACCAAAAAATGTCGGTGCAGAATCAATCACACTGATTTTTTAGAGACAAGGATTCCAAAAACTATTACATTGCCCAGAGGAACTGGTGCGAAAGGACTAAAACAGCTGCACAGCGTAAACGTAAAGGCATATACAAGCAAGGCAGGTTGCAAACAGCTCGTTCGCGTGCACAGTAGAGTAATTTATACATTTACGCGTACCAAGCGAGCTCATGCCCATTTTTGATGCATCATGCTTGGCAATTTGAGATCACCTGCAGCGCTACACATTTAACCCTGGTGTAGCGATGTTGTGATTTTTGCGAACCGGCCGAGTATAATGCGAAATGCCCCACAATGCATACGGACGCGAGCTTATGGCCTCCATTGCAAGTGGTCAATGTTGACGAATGTCTCGGTATTTTTCAGTGTTTGAGGATCTTATAATCCCAAATCCTTTATTTTTCAATTTATGTAATTTGCATTATTGCACAACCCAAGACAACGTTATTAAACGTGTCAGTCACATGAAACAAAGATTTTCAAAGCCTTGAAGAGTTTGCAAGTTAATGCCATCTACAGCAGAACAATTTAACGCCGTCTCTATCGACTACCTCTTAGTTTCTTTCACGTGCATTCCCAGCCTTGCGGTTACAACCGATCAACCAATAACGATCAAAATATGAAGCTTGGTATCAGATTCGGTATCGGTAAATCTAAGATCACCAAGTCCAAAAGATTTCACTTAATACATGCTCCAACTCAAGCAGAGTAGAGTGTCCACTCGAGAGCACCAAATAAAGTCCATGCTAGTGGTTTGCATACGAGCTTCTATCTCTTTCAGACATAGGTCTGTCGTTTGAACTTACCATTCTACCTTCCCGAACGCGAAGCAAACTAGCTGGCCTAGCTGCGCCAGCAACCCAATGAGTATGGTGTTGCGATTACCGAGCGCTTGGTAGAGGAGTGTGAGCACTGCCGTTTGCGCAACAATCGAAAGAACTCCGACTACAGCGATGTACGACGCAACTTTCTCGTCACTGAAGCCAATAACCTGAAGACCAAAAAAACGCAAGTCTTCCAAAAAAGTCGCGTTAGCTTTGGTGAGAATTAAAATAAAAGGCTGAATACCGTAATTTCAAGAACCTCGCTGCAGCATAGCGCAGCATCTTTAGGTTTGTTACACACAACACAAAATCTTGATAGCTGCAAATGGTCGTGGCTTTCAGAAACTCTGGAAAGAGACTGCAAGAAAGAAGGTTGTGAAAACCCTGATGTGGACTGTCACGAAAATCACAACGTCACGTGATAGGGGAAACACCAGCGACGAGAGCATGGTAGACAGGCGTCTGCACAAACTTGCAAGCGTGAATATCCGGAAACGCATCAAGATGATCACCCCGTACGGGTTTCCGCAGTTTATACGCAAGGTGTTATCGTACAGCATGCACATTAACGGCAAACAGGCCAGTGGAAGCGGCGGGTCATCATTTTGCGGTCAGTTGGCGTTGCGCGAAGGCTCATTTGAATTTCATCCTTAATAAAAAACGATAAAACTGAGTCAAATCCCATTGCTTCTGCCACTAAGAGTTCCAGTTTCATAAGTTACTGAGTTACTCAAGAACTGTTTTAACTTTTGAAAAATACGGGACTCTGTTTGCATAGCATCACAAATAAAGCTGACTCTGGCTGGGAGTTATGGAGTGGGAAAAGAAATATTTTTCGAGGTGAACAATAAGATCACATTTCATCCTAGGACGGGCAGGGCACTTAATAGAGCAAGCTATAATTTTTTTGCTAGTTTTTTGTTTTCTTCTTCGACCGTGCTCACTACCACTTCTGAATACATAAAATACTGCTTTGAATTTAAAGACGGATGATTTCACGACTGATTCATACAACAACAACAACGCTAAACGAAACAAACAAGTTTCCTGATTAATAAAAACAGTTTAACTAAAAAATTAATAGTTACCAAAATTGAACATAAAACAAAAGCGATGTGAAACAGTTTTTGCTTATTTAACAATACAAGTGATTGGGAAATTTAGTAATTATGTTAAACACTATAACAGAAGTTTCTAAATCTCGGGGTAATACTCACGTGACGCAAGTAAACAAATATGCAAGAATATTGTCCGGCTTCAGGTAGATAAGACAAAAAAACAGTGATGCACAGTAGTAATAACGTATCGTCTTGCCCGAGCTTCCTGAGCGCCTGCACAAAAGCACAACGATGTGCAAACACGTTACGAGTTAGCTCACATCAACAGCAAACACATGCAGTGACGTGACCTGTGGGAATCGCCAGAACTGAAGTTTATGCGGCGCTCACAACATTTTCATGCCTTTAGCTGCCGTAAGAGGTGGATTAGCGTACGCGTGCATTCTCGGGGCGGAAGCGAAATGTTTGTTTGGCTTTCTTACATTAAGGATAACCGACGGAAGATGGCAACGTGTTGAACGACACAACAGGCGGTTAGTAACTAGTCGCTTCACGTGAAAGTGAAGTCGAACTTCTTGATTTACGCTGAGTATGCTTCTTATTCTCTTGTTGAACTTTCTTTTATGTTGCCAGTCACCACGAACGGCCAGCTTTGTTTATTATAGTGCAGCACCCAAGCAACATTTCCAATAACTGCAACGGTATTTTTTTAAAACGGCAAGTCGGCCTTGGTTGGTTATATAAAAGAACAACGTCACTAATTGCTTACATCGACGTCATTACGTGAGCCGAAAAGTGGGCGTTTGCGGAAAACAAATTGTACCTCGACACACGCACCCACAACAAGATTCGGAGATGGCTGTACTCCATAAAAAGCTTACAGCCTCACACAATACACTATAAGGCCTCCATGAAGAAGCAAGCCAGTGTTGTCACTTCGTGGCATATTTTTTAAAGGTAAAATTCATTTTGCTAAAAAGGCATAACCAGTTTTCTCTTTTTCAACTATAACTGACATAACTTCACATGTACCTTAGCCTTAGCGATAAGGGAAACGCAAGCGTTTGCCCTGGCGATATATAAGTGCCTTTGGCTCAGCGATTTATATGTGAAATCCGCACGATACAGCATAGCATTACCTGCACCTTTGCCTTAGCCATTTATAAACCAAACGTATGAAGCACTGTACATAAAACAGTGTACAATGGAACAGAAGGCATCCGTCTGTTACCCTCCGTTCACGCATGTTTTCGTGAAGCCAATGCGACCGCACGCTCACATGAAACCGCATAATGAGATTTTTAAACAAAAAAACGTTAGCTGAAGTGCTGAATTATGTCAGTGCAAACATCAGAAGAAAACACGACCCAACGTCGTCATCCAGCTTTTTTTAAGGTTGCACAGCATTTCCTACTTTTTCATGTGACACCAGAATATTAGTCTTTTTGTGTATCTTCTACGAATTTCTCAATCAAAACGTTCAGCAAGCCATATCTTCGCTTTGATACAGCGCTATGTCCCACTCCTTTTCATGTCATTACACCACTGGTAAGCATTGTCTTATTATAAAATGAAAAATTCAAACGTTGCTTTGCGTCATAAACTTACCGCAAAAGGATCTGCTTGTTCCCAAGTTGGCGAACCAAGTTTTGGACTAGGCAAGGACTCGGGGACAGCAACAAGTATGAAACAAACGTCCAGTAGTGCGATTGCTGTGGCCAAAACTACAACGACGCCTTCTCCGTACGCCCGACTGAGGTAAGCTCCTATGGCAGGACTGGTCACTAGACTTGCAGCGAACGTTGCCGACACCTTAAAAAGCACGGATTTTTAAGCCCATACTTATAAGCACAAAGATAGGACTGAACTGAAACGCACCAGTCCGTAGGCGGTGCTTCTGTTGATTTCATCGGTGATGTCTGCTACATAAGCAAATACAATAGAAAATGTCACGGCGAATGCTCCAGATATTGAGATCATTGCAAAGAACCACCTGAAACAAGTCAATGGTCATTACTATGGGAAACGTAGACAGCAGCATCAGGAAATTGTACCGTAAAACTACAAGGCATTAACACAAAGTTACCTTAACCCAGAAAACAAACTGGAAAATTTTAGTTGATATAAATTAATTTCATCGCGAGTTGCATGAGTAAAACTTTCAATACTAACCAGGGACTTATCAACATCAATGGAATAGGACAACAAGTGAAAAGAACTGTCAAAACAAGAAAGGATTTCCTGCCCCAAATGTCAGACAATGCACCCAACAATGGTGCACTTAAGAATGAAAGAAGACCCTGCAAAAATGATAAATTGGTTACAATCAGGAAACACTCTCCATTGTGTTTCATCATCAACTGCAGATTGGTGCCACCAGAGTTGCTTAAATACCCAAGTTCTTGTTTAAAGGACCACATTCCAGGTTGGCTTGGGTCTTTGAAAATATGGATTTTCAGCCATTAAATCAGGGTTAAATAGACAAAATAACATTTCCTAAGCCAAAGTTGGCATAGTGTGACTGTTATTGTTGGGGAGAACGTAAATTTGAATGTGTACTGGCATTTAATGGTGTAAAATATTTCAATGCGGAACCAAAACAATGTTTTGTATTATATAAGTCTGTCTTTCAGATTCATACATACGCACATGCATTTCAAAGCAATAAGTTAAATTAGGACCCTGATCAAAAGTGACATATGACTTCATGCCCATACAGTACACAATTGACAAATTTGCAGTGAAAACACAAGCTGCATGAGCTCCCTTGTTTTTTCACTGTTGTTTTACAGATATAGTGCTTAACGAGTGTATTAAACATTACTAGCAGCAGCAAGTATGCAATGCATTGTCTTAATTCTATGCATATTTAATTTATTTTTTGTAAAGCAAGGCTTACAAGTTGTCTGTTTCTACTATCAGTTACTTTCAAGATGTACTTGCCATATTTTTGCTGTTTGCCTTGCATAGCAAGATACAAACAATTGTGCACATGTCACAGACAATAGTTAGACACAATGTGTGTATGAGAAATGTAGTTGGTCTCAACATTGCTTTATATTTACATAGTGAACAGATTTTGATGTGTCTCTCATGGCAAAATCAATTTGCTCACATCTACAATGTTGATCAGAACAAGTATTTTAGCACAACTGTGAAAAGTAGCTTACCCCAAATGCAGAAATTTCCTAATATTTGTCATAAAAAAACAATAATTTCCAAATATTCTTATGAAATTGATCAATGATATAACATGGACATGGAAGTTTGATTTTTTAAGGAAAATTAAAAAAAAACATCTCGGGTGAGTTATCTGCTCACTACCCGGGCAGCTGCCCACTACAACCCTGGTAAATCACAATAAGAAGCAGAAGATTGTTCCAAACCCACTGGGTAAAACATTACCAAAAGTGATCTACAAGCATTGAGCACACAATGAACATGTTATCTATGTTATCAGATGACCCTTCAACAGTGCGATCAAAAATTGTCGGTCACACCTCCATTGTCATTCTTACAAATTAATGTTAATTCACAATGCACTATTGCAAGTTGCTGGGAAAACTTCTTGCAATTAAAATCAGGGTTGCAGAGTTGGAGGTTATTGGGTTGAGTTGGAGTCGGAGTTCTGACAACACTGGGAATGGAGTCAGATTTTTTTGTCTGACTCAGACTACGGATGTCTAGTTGGATCATTTTTTACACACTCCTGGGAATTCCTGTTGAAATGGTACAATTTCTTCTGAAGCTTTTGTTGAAACAGAGGTTTCTTGCTGTGCACCACAATTTCCACTTATTTTAACAGCCAGATTTCATTCCCCACAACCCTGATTAAAATACACCCGTTACATGGAATTGTAGCAGTTCTTGAAAAAAAATTGATCTTTGATTGCATGCTATATAAAGTGGAAGATTGTCCACATATGTAAAGTATGTAAAATGAGGATGCAACAATCCATAGTAGTTTATATACATCTAAACCTCAAATGTACTGTATATGCAAGGAGTGTATGTCTCACACCAGTCACCAACAAATACACAATTGAAGTTTTACACATTGCCCAAAAAATAGCTAGAGATCAACACCAGTTTTAAACAATTTACAGGAATCAGTAGGTATAGCTGCTTGGCAGACATTTTACCACATTTGAACCTGACTGCTGTGGGGATCTTTTCAAAAAATAGTGTTTTACAAGTAGAAACGATCTTAAACTAAAGTGCAAGAAAATGAAGTATGACAATGAATTATGGACCACTATCTCAGTAAATGTTTTAATTCAAACAATCATCAAGTTGATAATCAACTTTTATGAAATTTTCAATAAGCATGATCCGTTGTTATCAGATAACGTTTTTTTCAAGAACTTCTATATAATAGAAAGAGATCAGCTCTAAAACTGTAATGAAAAAAATGGCTGTATTTCATAAATTTAAGTATAGCATGCATGTGTCACCACAAATAAACTGAACAAAAAAAGAAGCATCCTTATGAAATCCTACCAAAAACTATGCAGCAATCATACATCATACCTTTATTCCTTGAATAAGTCCATTAATTAAAAAGGTGTGTTCTTGAAAAGTATCTCTTAGGACCTTTGTAAAGAATGTCACAGGTTAAGGCTTTAAGACAACATCAATCAGATTGAACAATTTGATACACACATTTGTGAATAAAACCAAACTCTGAGAAATTTTCGCCTAACACAGCATAATTTTCAGTGAAAAGCAAATGACCAATCATCTGCTCCCAGCTTTAAATAAATTTTCATTCATTTCAAATTGTTATGTTTCATATGCAACAACACTTCAGAATAATTTTGGTGGTTATTTTTTCATAAAAGTGTCAAAGAAGTTCTGAACACCTTTGCTGCTGGTAGTTTTGGGCAAAATTCCCAGTTTTCAGCATGTCTTAGCAACTCCTTAAATCGCCAGTCGATTGTGTGAGAGAGCTGTTCAAACCCTCAAAAGACTTGGGAAGTCTTTGAGTCAGCACTGAAAAAGACTGGGGAGTCTTCTAGTTTGCACTGAAAAAATTTTTTGGTTTTGGTTTCCATTTTTTGTGAGTGATGTCATAAGTGGTGTAGGTTTTTGGCCATTTTAGCTCAGGTTACATGACCCTGGGCTCAAACCACTAGTTGGAAGTATTTCACTCAAGTTTGTATTGGAAACTAGGCTGGAATCTGGGTCTTTTCAGCCTTTGACATTCTAGGGTCTTGGGTTCAAAAGTTATGGCCTAAAACAACAAAACAATTAATTTATCCCCTAATTAGATACTTAATTTGTGGTTTTTAGGCCATAACTTTTGAACCAGAAACACAAGAAAGCCGATCAACGGCTAAAAAAACTCGGATTCTAGCCTAGTTTCCATAAAATTTCAGTGAAATGCTTCCATCTTGAGGTTGGACCCAGGGCCAGGTAACCTGATTCAAAATGGCCAAAAACCTACCCTACTTTCAGGGGCACATCCAGGGGTTCTGTTTGGTTGTCATGACATGCCCCTTTGTACTGCAGGTACTCAGCTTCAAGGCTGATGAAATATCAAATGCTGTCACTGCAGGTCTTTAGTGCGGGTGGTTTGGAACAGGCAATTTAGCATTTCCCTTCTAATGTCACATAGTACTATTACAAAACAACATATGTTCCTGCATTATCTAAGTAGTGCCTATGCAATGACATGAAACAATCCACGTTTTTTAACACTCTAAATTGATATTGAATCGAACAAACGTGTTTCGGGATTTCCTTCTCTGGCAGTGCCAGCTCCAATGCAAGCAAAGCTGTCAGAAGCTCAGATTTTGATGTAAAATCATCAGAGCAATTGCAACTCTATCGTTCTTCTCCACAGTGATTTCATAAGTATATTTATAATACCACCATCTGAGAGTGCTTCACAGACGCAGTTGTGCAGCTGATTGTCAGCATTGACTTTATAAGTGTATCCATGTGCAGATAAACAGCTCTCATTGCTGTATGGCTGACATTTGCTGAATGTTCAACAAGCTAAGTATCTTTTCAGCAACATGTTCATAGGAACAAAGAGCTATTGTGATGTGATAAATGCACTGTGACTGAAAACAATGGTAACTTGGAAATCTTTCCTTATGTGTTTTCACAATGAGATCGATACCATTATCTATTCTAAATAGTTAGTTGCACTAGGCTACTAGCCTACTAGCCCTACCAACCAAATTCGATTGAATTGTCTCAGGTAGAGCTTGATTGATAAGGCTTCTATGTTTTTATTTTTCATTGCCAATAACCAATACCGATATCTTGCAACACTCAAACCACAGTTGAAACACAATACTTCATTGCGATGAAGGAGCGTATAACGTGGAATTCTGCATCACTAAGATAGCCAATCACCACGGCACATAGGTTACCCTGATATGTTCACAGGTGGCAAACTGCTTATCGCACAAAAACCTGAGAACAAATGTTACATCATAGACTGGTTTATTGGGACAATTGTGGAGTAGTCTGAATATTGCACATTACTTGATGCAGTCAGAAGGCTGCGCATCATAAGGAACAGGACAGAGAATTTGTGTTAATCAATCACAGACCAAGTAGCAACTTGGTTTTTCCAACACTCCATGCAGAAAATTAGTGCATGGGCTTTTATGAGCGAATGTTGCCGATATACCACATATTGGCAGAAGATATGATACTTTGGCAACATCACAAAATTTGTCGATCAATTTCAAGTTTTAACACTTTGAGAGCCGGCGTACGATATATTTGCACCTAGATTTCACCTAAAACCAGCAGTTTTCGGTTTACGCCATAGCTCCTCTGCCGATTGCGCTAGAGAGCTGTTTAAGAGCTCAAACGGATCGGCCAGTCTTCTACTCTGCACTCGAAAAACATTTTCTGGTTGGGGGTTGTAGATTTTTTGTGAGTGACGTTATAAGTGAAGTAGTTCTGGGCCATTTTATCTCATGTTACCTGGCCTAGGGCCCAAGCGCTCGGCCAAAGTATTTCGCTGAAGTTTAGTTGGAAGCTAGGCCCGAGTTTGAGTCTTTTGAGCCTTTGATCGACTTTCTAGCATTTCTGGTTCAAAAGTTATGATCTAAAATAAACAAATTAAATAATTATCTAATTAGCTAATTAGTCAA
>JGI24021J15306_10005101_pt1 | contig 15495 bp, 4 predicted proteins | sample Ectturendosymbi1_FD_15306 | JGI IMG/M metagenome (IMG submission 15306)
TTTTAAAACATATTTTTGATTCATGAAACAGATATAATATTATTACTACGGCAACCAAAAGTTAATAAAGTCAAAAATTTTCTGCCGTTTTGAAAGTTCATAAAACGTCCACAAACCAAATTTCACGCTCATACCATGAGGGAATCCCAAGTTATTAGGTCAAAAATAGTCAAAATTTATCATTAGGTCAAAATTTATCGTTAGGCAAAAATTTTCTTACAACAGAGTTTTTTTCTCTTCATCGATACTTCATTGAAACTACAACAACAGATACTCATATGCTTTTGCAAGTTTAGTTGCAATTCTGTAATAATAGTGGGTTTGTAGCGACTTCTGGCGTAATAATGCTGTTTTGCCCACTACTGGACGATTGAATAGTGTAGGATAGGCATGGTAAGGCAAGAAACGTGGTCTTACAGTACTGGGTTTGGTAAATGCTCAATGCATTATGCATATAACGTTTCAACTTCATGATGTTCTCAGGTTTGACTCTACTGTAGTTATTCATGTACTTATCGATATATCATCCCCGAAGTTAAACAACCAAATATTTTAAAATTTCGAAGCATACTGTAGAGTGCATGAATATGCTTATGGGTTAACCTCAACACCTAGGCTGAATTATTTTGCAGTTGCAAACGCCGAAAATTTATAGGTCAAAATAAAGTCAAAATTTGTAAATTATAAAGTCAAAATTCTAAGTTTTTAGGTCAAAACATTAGTTGCCCTAATTATTACTATAGGTTTTTAACAATTTATGCATGTATGCATGCTATGAGTGTCAATGAAATTACTAAAGTGGCAGTTTCAGTGTTGGCATTTCAATAAATATTTCACTTCATACGCCGGTACTGGTGTCATGAAATTGAAATTATCTGCATTAAGGGATATTATATAAGCGCAAAAAAGTTTGAATGAGAGTTCAGCTATTTCTAGTCAGATTTGATTGATTTAAATCATTTCATTTAAATCAGTCACAAATCAAAACACTCAAGCAATAAATCACATGCAGTTTTGAAGCTTTCTGTGATTTATATGACACATTTAATTGGTATTCTAATCGGTTTCACTTATTATTAAAGAAGGCAGAGACTTCATATGACAACACAAGTTATAAAAGAAATTAAAGTTATATCAATCATAGCAACTGTGAGATCACAGATTCTATGTCAACTAAGTGCAAAAATGATATTTGGACTGAAATCATTAACATTTGCAGACTCAAAAGTTAGAACTGTCACAATGTCACAATTTTAAAAGTATAGGCTTGCATAAAGCAGGCCTGCAGCCAGGTTTTCAGATTTGGAGGGCAAACTGTTAGAGGGGCAAGCTTTTTGTTTTTATTATGTTATATGTTTCAAACACACTTTTCTGGGCACAACAAAATTTGGGGGGCACAAAAATTTAGGGACACTGCACCTGAACGCTCCCATGGCTACGGGCCTGGGATAAAGTAAAAGTTACATCTAAATTCCAGCAAATATTTAGGCTGTTGACTGTTCAAATAGTAGTTTTAGAACATATTTTTGATTCATAATAACACATATGTTATAGATTTTTACCATTTTATGCATGTAGAAATCCTTTCTCAGCAAAGAATCAGACACTAATATCTTACAGAGTATATATCTACATGGGCGTCGGAAGGACAGGGTTTTTGGATTTTGAAATATTTAGCAAAAAAGGTTGTATTCTTTGTTTTGAGTGGGAAAAAACAAATTTCACTACTTTTGCCCCCCCTGGAAAAATTTTGGAAAAATCTCCTAGTGGCACCCCTTGAAAAAATCCTTCCGACGCCCATGAGAGTATATATTTATGCATGTAGGTTATACTTTTGCAGAAGCTGTAGTAATGAAAGCTGCGTTACAATATCAGTTTTAACAATAGACTTCACACCAAGAAGGCTGGCAAGCTTGTGTTTTTGTACAAGCTTCTTTACATGCATATATATATGTGTGTTAATGAAGTTGATGAACTGATGGTTTGAGTATTGTCATTTCAATAAATATTTCGTTTGGTACACTGGTGTTATGAACTGATTTACTTTAAGCGTGATGCATAAGTGCAAAGTAGGTTTGAATGAAAGTTCAGCTGAATTCTAGTTGCTGTACCAGAAAAAACAAGCATAAAAAAGTTATGTTAAAACAAACTTTTTAAAATAACAAATTACCACTTGTTAGGTGGCCACCCTCTACACATTAAATCAAAAAATCATAAAAATCAAAAAAATCTGATTTTTTTGAATTAAAAAAAAAACACTGTCTATAGAAAGAAATCCTTTCTCAGCAAAGAATCAGACACTAAGATTTTACTGAGTTTATATTTCGCCTACGATGTAGGCATAGAATCCTTGCTTTAAAAAAGCCATGATGATTTTTATCAACCCTGCTTGCTAGTACAGCAGAATCATTGCCACAAAATCTTTGCAAGTGACATTATGGTTTACGTCACGTTGGTAAAACAATACGAAATGCACGTTACGTTATATTTGCCCACCTGTTGATAAGCTTCTTTTGAATTAAGAGCTTCTTGCTTTTGGGATTCGTCGTAGAAATATATTCCCGATCTGTACTGTGTACCAACGTCATTACCTTGACGCATTCCTTGGGTTGGATTGTGGTTTTCCCAAAACACCTGCCAGTCAACATCAACAACACAAGTTAAACGTCACCTTTGCAGTCCGCAGTCCCTTGGCCTTGCGGAAAACGTATCATCTTTAGATTTTTGGACGTGAAGTTATATGCAGTTGAAAAACAACCATTCTACAGAGCTACTGAAAAGAAATATTTAATTTCATTTATTTTAAAACTTACAACCGTCTACAACTTTAGTGAGCGTAAACTTGACAAGCTGAGAACCAATGGATCAAAGCTAAAAAAATGAGAAATTTCGTGTGTTGATTTACAGCTGGTTGAGATGCGTTTACGCAGTGGTTTCACCAACAATGATTTCTTACAAACGTGCTGCAGTGCCATGTACGAAAGAAATGACAAAAGCAGGAATGACATTAAATCATTGAGCCAACCATAAAAAGATGACAATGATTTTATTATTAGACCGTTAAGCTAGAGGTCGAAAGTACCCCTATACTTTCTTGGAAATTGTCCTCGATGCTTTAGTAGGCGAAGATTTGGTTTGGATTCCGTTCATGTCGAAGTAATATTCTACCACTTTAATCAGAATTCTGATTTACAATAATTGAAATCGAATAGGAGCATTCCGGCTTCAGCAAATTATGTCAACATATTTAATCAGGTTTCCCACACATTTTCAAAAACCATTTTCCATACTTTTTCAATTATAAATGAAAAAGCTTGAATACCATCACTTATTTTCATTTTTACAAAATTTTACCCATGGAACACAATGCAAAAACAGATCTGCAAAACTGTCAAAAGCGGCAAAGAACAAAATTTGAACAAAAAATTGGCTGAATTTGAAACTTCCATACTTTTTCGATACTTTATGTACATTTTGGCCAAATTCAAACCTTTTTCAAGGACTTGAAAACCAACTCCACAATCCAATACTTTAAATAGCCAGTGGAACCCTGTTTAATGTACACAGAATGTTATTACAGTTAGGCTGATATTTTTATTTGCCATATGGGACACCAACACCACCGGTTGTTTGAAAGAATATAACGGTAACTCTTCCATGATGCTGCCATTTCTTTTTGTCGCTGTTTAAAGACAAAACGGAGAGAATATACCAGCAATACTTACAGTCACAATCCAAATGAAAAACAAAACGGAATCCATACCTTTAGCAGTTCAGCGTAAGAAATTTTTCCCGGGTAAAAAACAACACGAACAACTTCACTATGCCCCGTCTTTCCGCTGCACACTTCCTTGTACGTAGGATTTTCTGTGTAGCCGGCACTATAACTAATAAAACGTCAAGTTCTTTTTAAGCATGTGAACGACAATACATCTTTTAATTTCATCTTATTGCGTTCTGTACAGTGTACACATTAGGTTGTTTTCATATTCACAGCAAAATTTCCATTTAAAAAAATTACCTTTTCTGTTTTCTCTAAAAATGTATTTCTTGACAGTTTGACTAAAATACTCAAGTGGGTGTAAGTTTTAATATGAACCAAATTAATTACAATACACGAAACAGAAAAATCAAGTTTTCATTACATCAACGCTCGTTCAAATAATTTGCCGGTTACACAGCATATCCGCGACTGGCTAGCAAAACCCAGTTACGTAAAAGTAATCAGATTCAGGCGCCACCAGCGACACTTTAATGAAATCAAACATAGATATGACTTTAGCAAGCACCATTTCAAAAAAATATCTGTCTGAAACGATTTCTCAAAATCCGTCTGGTTCAGCATCCTTGCAAAATTTGCGATCCAGCAATTAATGAGTTTATTTTAAAACACTGATAATTTTTTTTGAACGTTTCATAATATTCTACTTAGCCAAAAGCTTGCAAGGCAATTGCACTGCATTACTCCTTGAAAAAGCAGATTGCAACGCTGTTAATAAATACAGTTAGCTTAACATCAGGGACAAACACAAGACTTAACAGCTCTATATTTTGGCAAACTCAAATGCTGTGACACGAAATGAGAATATTTCCATTTACCTTTTTGTATAGCTTGAAATCAAAATGAAATATTCAGATCAGTGCGCATCTTCATATTAAATGAAGATCGACTACAACTGTGATGTCCCTTATGAATTAAGAATTGTCATTTGAACCTCCATGTTTATGATTTCTTAAATTTTTTTGTTTTAACCTTAAAAGGTGTCCTTATTTACATTGATTTATATCTTATTTCCAACACGAAACTGAGGAAAACCTAGATGAGACCTATACCTTTTAGGATAGTGCTCTTCAACCTTTTTGTCATCGTGGAACCCCTGATATTCTTTCGCGTTTGTCATGGAACCCCCATTAACAAAAATTTTAAAAACCTCAATTCTTGTTAAGAAAATCAAATATATCGTTATTATACACTTCAACAAACAAACAGTTATTACAGAAGTTAAGAGCAAGAAATTTAATGACTCGGTTGTTCTTGCATTTCTGGAATATATCTGCTACATTCAGACTTTGGCAAATAGAACTCGTATCTCAAGTATGTGTCGTCCCATTTACTAACTCTGGCAATTGAATTACATTCGATTCGCTTCGGATTAGGTGCCTCTTTTACATTTGAACTACATTGCTCATTGCCATCCACGCCTTCGCTGTTGTTATTATTTCGTTTCACATAAGAAACAAAACTTACTATTCTTCTTCTTCTGGCCTGCCTAAATAGTAAGAAATTGGGTTTCACACTGTTTTTACTTTATTCCCACAAAGGCTGAACAGCAGCTCTAGTCCGTTGTCTACTCTCTACTACTCCAATGTACATTACTGTGAACAGACTTGGACAACTAAATAATTCTAGTTTACTAATTTGACGAATTAGAGCGAATTGACGGTAATTCTAATTTTAATCTCATGTACTGAAAGCATCAGAGCTCTAATTATAGTTCTAATTTAATTTCCGATTTTGCAAAAAATGCTAATTTGTCCAACGGTATTTTTAAAGATGAAACGAAAATGCACCCTCGTGCAAGGAAAGTGCAACAAAATGGTCACAAGTGCTATGCCGCCATTCCATCACTCTAAAAACAAAAACAGTAAAAACTCGATCAATTTCTTTTCTCAGTTGCAGTACAAACGGAAACTACGTGACCTTATCTGTGATTATTATTGCGTCTATCCACTCACACGCAGAAGTCAAAATAGTCACCAGTTACTTGCGACAGTCAGTCAGCTGTGATGTTTTAGGGCAGAGGTCTCCAAACTACGGCCCGCGAAGACGTTTTGTCAATAATGAAAAATGTTTTACGGAAAACTTGTTGATATGCAACATATCCGGAAACAATCACATTACGTAAGATGTCCAGCCCTTGTAAAAGCTTATGTGGCCCTCAGAAAAAAATGTTTGTAGATACCTGTTTTAGGGAACTGGCAAAGCGGACATTGTTTCCCTTGCCTGAAGCCTGCTGCTCGAGAACTCCTGGGTATGACAACGACATCGGCTCCATCGGAACGAGTCTTTAGCCATGCAGGCGAATTGTACAGTAAGAAACGCACCAATCTTGGCGTACGAATCTTTGCTATTCACATGCTTATGAGAACGAATCCATATTTGGGCATGAATTGAACTTGGATCAAAGTCGCTTTGATGTGTTTAAGTTTAATTCTAATTCTAATCTTAGTTTAATTTCTGGTTTTCGAAATTCCGTTAATTTTAATTCTAATTTAATTTGTGAAACCTGGGTTTGCTCTAATTTTAATTCTAATCTAATTTAGAAAAGCTAAAAAACTCTAGTTGTCCAAGTCCGACTGTGAACGATACATTGGCAACATCGTATAACTTAGATGCAACAATAAAGTTATTCTTAATTGCACAATAATGAACAGCAAGTGACGCAACAACTATCAATATTTGTTGTTCCGTTATCTGCACTCAACCTCCTGTACAACTAACTGGCCTACTACTTCGAGTCTGAATGCAGCACGGTGATCTAAAAAATTTCGTAATGACGCGTCAACATACTGAAGCAAGAAATCATTTCCCTTAAAAAAACGAGGAACCCTTAAAACTCACGGAACCCTACATGTTTTGCGGAGCCCCTGTTGAAGGGCACTATTTTAGGATTAAAAACAAAAAATCCAAAAACAGAAGAGGTCATACTGCAATCGAAATTGACAACTGTAACTCACAAGGTACATCAGAGTTGCAGTCGATCGTTTTCTGGTCTATTTAACCCCTGTGAAAAACGGCAAAGAGGCAATTTTGTAGTAAATAACTATCCATTTTGTTCAAAATGCCAGTTTGTATCTGCAATTTTTCAGCATAATTAAGATATACTCACCCAACTTGAGTGGAGTAAACACCTTTTGTCGTCCAGAACTTCCGTTCTGCTCCCCAAAAACAACCCATTCCTGCAGAAAATGACGTTTAATTGCAAGTAACTGCAAAAATTATTACTTCATGAATGCTTCCATTATTCGTTCTATGTCAGATGCCAATCAGCAAACAATAGTATCTCCATGCAAAGACGGAAAGTAACACCAATTATATACCGAACATGGCAGTCGCTGTATCTGCTGGAAATGGGGGGACGAGTTTGTTTTTATTAACGTAGTGTTGCATATCTTTGGAAGTCCAACTTGGTATCTAAAAAAATAAACCCCAAATCACTTTTGACGACAATATAAAGGTTAAGATGTTGCAGTTCTTTCTTCTACTAAAACGGAAATGGTTTTCTGCAATTAAAACTTGGCATAATGTTATGCCTCAAAACGCAAATTAAAAAAAATTACAAAGAAACGAAACCATGTACACCAGGGTTGCAGAGTCGTAAGGACTCGGAGGTTTTTGGGTGGAGTCGGATTCCTAACAACACCAGGAGTCGAAGTCGTTGTCGGATTTTTTTGTCCGACTCCGGATATCGAATTGGATCATTTTTTACATCACACTCCTAAGTTTGGAATTCCTGTTGAAATGGTAAAATTTCTTTCAAAACTTTTGTTGAAACAGATTTCTTGCCGTGCACCACGATTTCCATTGATTTTAACAGCCAAACTTCCTTCCCTTTATGTTAAGGAGTCGGAGTTGGGAAATTTTGGAAAGGTCGGAGTTGGATTCGGATATTTTACCTTCGACTCCACAACCTAGATGTACACAACATGCACTTTGACACTGACAGAACATTTATTTAAAAAATGTTGACAGTGACAGAATTTAAGTAGTTGAGGACAATGTTGGCCCCAACACAACGTACGGCAACATTACCGCCAAACACGATCTTTTTGAAGGGTGTGCACCAGTGGATTCTCAACCTCTTTACTTACGTGGCCTAGACAACTTTTGGTAAAAAATGTGTGGGCCATTACCGCTATGCTTTTATAAGCATAAACAAACCCACGTTATTCCAAAGTGGCGAATTGATTCCTGTATACAATTCAGTGAGAATCTTGCTGCTGCAAACAATCAATATGTTCCCACGCTGTGGTGATTAGACGTCTAGAAGACAGTATTCTCATAATTTTCTCCTAATTCTGTGGTTCACTTGAAAACTGCACTATGGCCCACAAGTGGGCCGGTTGAGAAATACTGGTGTACACCAATTAATAATTGTAAAACAAACAAAACTGACCACCACTTCACTTGTCCATTGCTCATATGGATGTTTGGCATTTGCTTGTTGACAGCGGAGCAAAATCAATTACAATTTATAATTGAGCTGAATGTAATTAATCTTAGATTTTCATGTAATTGTAATTGAAACTTTGTGTTTGCATCAAGTGTAATTTGCTACAATTTTTAACCCAATTACAATTTACAGGGTGGTCCAAAAAGATGTATCCATTTTATTATTACCATCAGTTCACATTTTAAATTAACCAGGCTTCTGTTTTCCATTGAAAATCATACTTGGAGCTCTAAAATTTTATTTCCAAGCTCCAATGGATAAACTGCAAGACATTCTGTGCAGGAAAGGGTCAAGATTGTAGAGATCTATTTCAAAGACAAATTTAGGGAATGGGAAGTGTACACGATAACATTAAAGGTTGCAGTGGCCAGCCACAGTCAGTCATGACAGAAAATCACATCGTGACTGTGAAACTGTGTTTGGAGCAGTCTCTAAGGAAATTCACAAGATGGTTGTCCCATGAGACAGATGTTTCAATGAGTTCAGATATGCACATGATGCACCTTTAGATCTTCGCCTGTTTCCATACAACAGCGATTCCCAAAGCATGGGTCGGACTCAAACATAGGTTGCAAAGGGTCAAAAAATGGGTTGCGCCAAGGTGATCTAAGCCTGAGTTGTATATTTTCACCGTTGCCACTGCTTGTCTTTGTCTGTCTGTAGCATAGGTACTTGAGAAAAGAGGAGATTGCTGACAGTGAAAAAGAACTTAGCAACTTACTGCTAAAAATCATCCACACAACGATTATTTTTATCATATGTTGTTTGAGGCATGGGTAGCGACCCGTTCAGCAAATTCAGATTTGGGTCGTGCTCAATAAAGTTTGGGAACTGCCACCATATTGGACTTCATTTTTTTCAGTGACAAGGTAAATTTCCACCATAGTGGTCACTGGTCACATGAACAAACAGAATATGCACTCTTGCGCTCAGCCTCATGAGCATCAGTATCATAGAGTTAGTGCAGAGAAAGTGGCTGTATGCTGTGCATTGGGTAATAATGGTATTATCACGCTATCCTGGTTTGAGGATGCTCATGGACATCCAGAAACTGTGAGCAGTGAGCACCACATTTAACTAATGAGAAGAAAATTTATCCTGGCACTGAGGAAGCAAGGAGTCGACATGGATTCATCAGCAGGATGAAACAACACCACATTGCTCCAAAGTTTCACTTGAATACTCACTCTACCATTACTTCCTTGGAGACAGGCTCATCTCTTGTCATACAGGCCACCCTTGGCCTGCACATTCTCCAGACCTAACACCTTTGGATATTTTCTGTGAAGATACCTAAAAGCCTATGCAAACAATGCCCAAGTTATTGATGCACTCAAGAATAACATTTGAACAAAGATTCCCCACGAGATGTTGGACAGGGTCATTACGAACTTCAGTGTGTGAGGTGAATAGACACAGTATTTCAGCACAAGCAGCTTGGATCAAGCACCTTATAACTTATTGACCTGTGCTTGCAAAATAGTGGTGTGTGAGGAACAAAATTTACACCATACAGAACTTACATGTCAGTAAGACAGGCCTATGAAAAAAATTGTGAAGTATTTCTTTCAACACAAATGCTACTTTATCAAAAATGCATACATCTTTTTGGACCACCTTGTATATTTTGCCTTCAAATATTTCACAGAGCTCAGTTAAATGAAAACCAGAGGAACACTTGCCACATAATCTGCTGTAGATTTGCTGAATCAGTAGCAAAAGGTGAGTTGGATCAAATGAAATTTACATTTGAGTTAGTAAATAGTTAAACAGTTTTATGTGATCGTAACTACACTCAATGCATGTAACTGAACAATTTGAAAGGGTGTTTGTAATTAAAGTGAACATTTCAATTGATCCAACTCTGGTTGACAAATGGTTTTTATTGCAATTAATAACTTTCATCTTCATGTCATCATATTCTACTAAAAGTTTTACCAAATTTTAAACTGAAAAACTATCTGGTCAGATAGTTTCAGTTTTAGTGAAGAGTGTCTTCCAGCTTTAAACTATCTGGAAAGATAGTGTTTCAGTTTTAGTCCAAGTAATTGTTTGAGAATGGCCAGTTTTCTAGTTTTTACTTGCTACAACTGAGTTTAGATAATTGGTTTGCTCATTTTAATCTAAAGTTTGCTTGATTTGTCTGCCTTACTTCAATTCAGCATTTAGCCCATAAGCACTGCTTGCAGATTTCAGGACCGAGGATGTGTAAAGTTATGTGAAATTGTGAAATGAATTTCCTATTTAAAAATTTTGCTGATTGGACTCCTTATGGAGACTAGTTACTTGCAAACAGTAGGCGAGTCACACCATATTTCCCACAGTGCATCTCACTCTGGCTGATCACAGCTGGGATGTGAGTTCATCAAAGTAAACAGCAAGTTAGGACTACTCTTTGTCTAGCTGCATAGGTTATATACAATGAAGGGGTCTAAAACAGTGTTTCTCAATCTTTTTTCTTCCATCGCCCCCTTTTCACTCTCGACACATCGTTTTTGCCCCGCAAGCTTGATAAAAGCAAACACAAGGTAGTGAATTTAAATAATTTTGTCTAAAGAAAATATTAAATTGCTGAACCAAGCCATTAAATAGCTGAACTAAGCAATTGTATTCCGACGCTAACATTACGTTCAGAATTCTTGTGAAAATAATCCACACTATAGTCGGGTACATAGACGATCCAGAGTAAAAATGTAATGGATAAATTGCCTTAGCAACAACCTCCAACGATTATCATAGTAAATTAAAATTTGCAAAAAACTAACAAATCATAATAGTAGGCTACTGAAGTTAGCTCAGTGATCGATTAGTGGTTGAGCATTTCGCCCCCTTTGTATAGTTTTGCCCTCTATCGCCTCCTTTGTTTTTTTTGCCCCCTTGCTTATCAAAATCGCGAATCCACCCACTTTGAGAAACTACTGGGCGAATTCGCCCACTTTGAGAACTACTGGTCTAAAACATAAATGTACTACTTCACTTGCATGGCAAGCTTCCTCTTCAAACTTGCCAGCAGTTTTACCATATACATATGCCATTTTAGTTAGTTTTATGAATGGATCACAGGTAAAGTGGGTTAAAAATGCACCACTAAATCTGGTAGGCTGGGTTTGATTCCTGGGCAAGTAACATCAAAACCTTGAAAAATGGTACTTGCAGCCTACGGTCTCATAATTATGGTCTTAATGGGCATGTGTAAGGAATAGTGTCACTCATGGTGCTGTCATTGGCTCACCACCAATGCAGCCAGTAGTCATTAAAAAGTAGTCATGTGGCCCCAGCACAAGTAACTGGAGATGGGTGTTGCTGATCACTTATGATATTCCATTGGGAGTACAAAACAAGTACAGTACAATTACCTTATAATATCATTACATGGGGCCAGAAAAGTGTCGTAATAGGCGAATTGTCATTATAGCCCAACTACGTTAAATCGCTCCTAAAATAGCTTTCTGGTTCAATACCGAAGCCTGGCAAGGGTTGAAAGCATTCTTTGATTAGGATTGCCGTTTGACTGAATTGTGGTTTCACATATAGATATATATACTTTGACAATAAAAAATGACAAATTATTTTGCCTTTATTCTTCAAAACTGTAGTCAATGTTGTTGTTGGAATATTGAAATCTTTTGCAAGTTTTGCCACTTTCACATGAACTGCTCCACCAAGACTATCAGTCAAACAACTACAGTCGCAACAATCCCTAATATTGTACAGTAAAACTCATGTAACAATTTGCTTCTATTGCGGATGGCATAATCCTTGATGCCATTCTCACATTACACCTGTCAATTGCTCAACCACTGGCCACTTAACTGCGTTCCTATTCAGTCATTAAAGATTTGGTGGTGGCTCCACACAGCCACGTTTCCACATCAAACTGCAAAGGATGCAATTGTCATCCATTACAAACAAACAAAATATTCTGTGGAGATTGAAAAAGCATTGCTAGAGGTGAAGTGATAATGCAGCTGGTCTTGAATGCACATAAAAGATAGTAATTCTGCTGGGACTGATGAGGAAGCATCATTATAGCTGAAGTTGTTATAGGCATATTCTACTGTATAGCGAAACTGAACCTGAATTTTATGAACAAATATGTCGTGTTCAGTTCTGCCAAATGCCTTAAATGCATCCAAGTATGCTGAAAAAAATTTGGGTGATGTTGTTTACATAATATGATAAGTATGTTTGAGTGAACACACATATCAGTACCATAAAGCAAAACTAGTTGTCAGTGGTGGCAACAAATGGTAAAACGCAGGATAAAATATAATGCTTAAACACTTGAGATAATTGTTGCAGTGACAAACAGGTCTATAATTACCAGTACCCCTTATGCTGCTATTGTTATTGCAAATAGGAATGATCAGTTTTCATACACTCCTAAGCAATTTTGTCATGCATTAACATTTCAGATACTGCATGGTTTTCCTGAACAAACAAGCTGGTTATCAGGTCCCAGTTTGAGAATTTACCATGTTTATGACTTTCACGAAACATTTGGAAGCTCTACTTGTTTCTTGAGCATCAGTATCAGCCTGTGTCTTCCTTTCTATTAACTGTGGCAATTCTTGTCTATCCAAATCTTCAACTTAAGCACTGCCTGTGCACAAGTTTCACAAAACACCTTTCAAATGAAGCCCAAAATTAGGCTTAAATTGTTAAATCTGCTTTCTCTGCATTGTTTTCATATGTAAATATATTAAATTAAGACAAAAAAATTACAGCTGGTATCCAATAGATTCAAAATCCATACTGATACAGAGTCAAGTACATAAAGATACGTAGGCTGTCAAGAAAGTGTTGAACACACAATGAAAACACTACTAAATCATAAACACACCCTGAGATTACTCAGAATCAGTGATGTGCTCAAAAATTTCTTCTTTACCAGCAGCACAGTCTTAGGAAAGTTTGTGAATTTGAGACTCAGACTTTACACTGTTGCACATAATAAATTCTTTTAACCTCGCTGTTTAGATTTTTGTTTACAAATCATTCTGGAACCTGTGGCAGTTGTCAGTGTTTAAGAAATCATGTATGATGTGAGAATATTTGGGTGTGACATACACAATAGTGCAGCCAGGCATGATTGTTTATAGGCGTAGTCAGGGGGCCAGAAGGGCCATGGCCTCCCCAAATTTTTAGAAAACAGTCGTTTTGGGTTTGAGGGGTGTTTTTCCAAACAAAATATAGTGTTATTTGCCTAAAATCAAACATTTTGCCCCCCCCCAAAATTTTTGGGCTGCTACCCCACTGGATGTAGCATATAGAATAAGCACAGTAGAGTGGTGAGCTAAAAATAGTATCTAGAATACCTATGCCGATAATTTTCTAAATGCCAGCAAAGTGGGGATGTGCGAAAACCTGGACGTATTACTCATGCAACATGGTGCAAAAGTTTCTCAAAAAATCTTGTGTGTGTGCTTGACAAGAAATGCAATTGAAGAACCATGCTTTTGCACTGGTTTCCATGGTCATTTTCACTCTCAGCACATCAAAACACAACAAGAAATGTCTTAAATAGCAAAAAACTAGTGTTGGTCCAACACAAAAGCATAATCTAAGCTTTGGTGGACCATACAGAAAAATCTGAACATATCTCTTTTGATAAAAAAAACACTATCTGAAACTAAAGCCATGAGCTATGTGGTGAAATGTTCCTGTGTGGTGCATTTGGTTAATGGGCTGCACTTCAAACATCCTTGCAGAACAATATACAAAGATGTCAATGCTGTTGTTTATTGATGAATTCAAGTACTTGTTTGAAGTAATTTTTCCACATTGTCATTGCTGCAACAGCTTGCTTCATTTCCATTTGCAAACAGACTGCAAAAGAGCATTAATGTCTTGGTGCTTTTCTGATACTGCATTTCAATAACTTTTTGGAAGTGCGATCCTGTAGGGGACTTCTAAGTACAGTACATTCTATAAGGGTCTTCTGAAGTACAGTGCATTTTTCAATGAATAGCCAATGCCTTCCGACTGTTTGCACTTTCTGTAAGTTTTGTTGCCTTCCCAATGTTTACACTTCCTGTAAGTCCTCCCGTGCAGTATTGTTGCAATCCCCTTTTTAGCTATCCTGACTACCTCATAGCCTATGAACAAACCACAGCGTTGTGACATATCTCACTTCGCTTGAAACTCCTGAGGTTTTTTACTTTATAAAAAAAAGTACATCTGTCTTATGCTTTCCATTTGCATTATGGCAGGCTTTCAACATGCATAATATTTGAAACCTTTTTGTGTCATTTCTTCACATTTTCAAAACAAAGGTCCATATTCAATTTGGGACTTTTATTGCTTTCTAATGAAAATAAACATTTCTGGCAGCACATTGAATGAATGACAATGGTTTTTATTCACAGCAATATACCCCCAGGGATCATATGAATGAATGGCATATGATCTGATATAGCTTCACTTGCTGTCATGTTGAGTGGCACAACTACATGATTGTTGTTTACTCAGAATATGAAAGTATTTGGTGTCAGATCTTTGAATCCTTATTGTGTAAGTTGCAAACAATCAACTTTTGTCTATAGCAGTTGGTAATCCAAGCTGAATTACATTGGTCATGGCAGCTTAAAATACTTATTGGGCAAACCCAAGTGTAACCAAAAAATTATACTGAGAAACTAGCAGTGTTGCCACCGCTAGGGTTTTTTCATTGGATCTGGGGTTTTTATTAAAAATCTGGGATTTTTTTACTCTAAAAATGTAAATGTATGTCGTATTACTGTTTTTTCCATTCAAGAATATAGTAGTTTCACAGGCGTAATATGTGAAGAGTCAGTCGCCAGTGCAGATGCGAGCAGTAGGGCTAGACTTAACCAATTTGTTTGAAATATAATGGTTTACAGACTAAGCACTAACTAGGCATTGGTCAGCACTCTATCGCTGATATGTCAAGGGCTGCTTGTGCATGAATTTGGAATGCTTTTTTGGTTTTGAAGATGCTGTGGTTGAGAATCATTTCATTGTTTTACGGGCGCACTGATTGTGATATGAATGTAAAATTTTGAATGTTAAATTAGTAGTCAAATATTGCAATGAATGCAATGGTTAGAGTTAAAAGAAAACTGTAAGATGTTGAATGTATCATGTACTTGTTTCAATTTGTTCAATTTAGTGAAAGTAAAAGAAAACATTAAATGTTATTTTAGAAAAGATCTAACTAGCTTTTTTTATGTTACTTCATACATTTGATTTGCTGCTAGCCTACTTGTAAATTGTGATGTCAGTAGACTTGAGCTTGTTA
>JGI24021J15306_10005102_pt1 | contig 15495 bp, 9 predicted proteins | sample Ectturendosymbi1_FD_15306 | JGI IMG/M metagenome (IMG submission 15306)
TNTGCAAATTGTTTAGGAGAAGGTTGAACGGTGTGCATTGGTGAAAAATAAAAATTACAGTGGTGGTGAACAAGCAATGCCTCTTATCTGGTGTGAACAGAACACCTAAGATGTAAACATATGCATGAAAATTGTAGATTCTTAACAGTGAAAACTTAGCATATTTTGAATTTGTTCGTCATTCGACCAATGTCGTCGAAATACTTAACTTCTAACCATCTACGCCATCTTACGTGGAAATCAATAACTACTGTGGAAATGTTAAGCTTGGATAAGTCTGATTTCAAACACTGCTGGGTTGTTTACTCAGAGGTATTTATTTTACAGGAACCAAAAATACGTTTTCTATTTTTAATGCAATATGCTATAGCTTATTGGTATATGCTATCGCTTATATGCTATAGCTCAGAAAGTTGAAAAAAGATTGCTGTAGCTAGATTGCTTTCACTGACAGGCAGAATACAATAACTGTCTAACAAAGCGGTTGCTCATCACTATCAATCGCCATGACTACAAGCATTTTGCGCAATGCAGTTAAATTGAAGGCCGACAAAGTGACANTTTTTTTCCACGGGATACCTGCTGGAAAAATTCATATGATAACGCGGATTTACAGNCGAAACAAGGAACCAATTCGAAAATCANGAAGATACACGGCACATCGTTTTACTTTGAAANACCAGTTGGAAATTCAGTCGTAAACATTTCGGTATGTTATCATGTTGCTTTAATTCTGACGTCTGACGTTAATTCTGACGTCTGACGTATGATATTCTGACGTCTGACGTATGATATAAACGATGCCAGTCATGTATCATTTTGTGTTCCGGAAAACAACAACGCAGTTGCTTTCGAAGCATTATATGAATATTTTCCTGTAATTGAAGAGCAAGTGCTGCTGGATTTATCAGGATTTTTACAGTTGGTATGGCACTAAATACAACGGAATGCAATATTGGATATAAATAACAATACTTGCAAGACCAAAACAAAGCAGGAAGTTACCTACTTCCAATACTTTTAATTTGGCGTTTCAATTCGAAACCAACAAAATAAAAGCAAATCCGCCGCCGCTGACAACGTCACTTCTATCACAACCTTCACTCGCTATGCAATGTCGACTGTAATAACCGCAAAAGAAGTGGAAGACATAGGTTGGACAGTTTCACTTCATTGTAATCCCGAACTGTGATAGAGCTGTTTGTCAAAAAAGTTCAGAGCAGATTGTTCGAGACCTTGCCCGGCACTGAGCAAAGTTGGGTGTACATCGGAAGTAACTGAAAAAATGCATAGCAGTGCGTGTTGCTTATCATCCAGGCAAAGCACCCCCTCACGCAATGAAAGACGTTTGTTTACTAAACCCCACGACAGCACATGAACTTCGCATTCCTTCTTCTGACAAAGCAGTACCTTTAGCTTATCAGTAGATGAGCCACACGGATGACTAGCTGCAATGTTGTGTCCCATGAAAAGCACTTTAGATGAGAATATGGAAGAACAAAATTAATTTAAAAACGATTTGCATAATTTGTTGCGATGTGCTCTTGCTTGAACTTAGGTGAAAGTTCTTTTTTGCAGAACGCGAAGATATTTAGTTTGCTTTCACAGCATCATATAGATTACAGCTGTTTGAACGAAGGCGCTTTTTATAACTGCTGAATTTGCTGCTAAGCAAAATTAAACATATGATTTATGTTATGAATTGAAGACTTGCAAAAGTTACTTTTTTAAATGTTGACGTTAAATTTTTATGAAAGTTGACAAATACTAATACCTATAAAACAGGAACAATAAAAAGAACCAATTGAGTTGATTAACTTTATTCAGGTTAGTTTAGCTTATCTACAGTACTGAAACGTTTCTTTTTTTATTTTTTTCAGTGAAAAGAGGATAGAAACAAAATGAAATCTGACAACGATCAGGTAAATGACTCGTCCACTAAAACGCTTTGCAAGCGCAGGTGGGCTTTTTTGTTTGCAGTCGCCGCTTTGCAGACAAACTGTGGTTTCATTTTGGCAAGCTTCGGTCAAGTCAGTAACATTTTCGTAACTTTCTATCGAGTCAGCGTTGAATCAGTGGATTGGCTGACGCTGGTGATGAACTTAGTTCCAGTCATTCTGGCCCTTCCTTTGTCGTGGTTTGCCTCACTTAACTGTCTCCGTTTCAGGTTTCTTATTCTTGCTGCAGCATTCAGTTCGACTGCTGGATTTGCTTGTCTGGCTTTTTCGGTTTTGAAGCGTTCGTTATTTCCCCTGCTTGTTGTAGGACAAATTCTCAATAGCTTGGCGAGGACTGCGATGATTTTGTCCCCAAACATTTTCGCAGTCCGCTGGTTTCCCGAGCGTCAAATTGGAATTGCGGTTGGTATAAACGTAATGTCGCTGTATTTAGGAAACGCTATTGGGTTCTCTGTACCGGCCAGCCTTCTACACCAACCCAGTTATCGAGGCAACGTGACCTGGGCAAACCAAACAACATCGCAATGGGTTACAGATTCGCAGGAGAAACTTGGAGGAATTTTTTCGTTGCTTTCCTTCACCGCTATGATGTGTTCAGCGTTTCTGTTCTTCTACGTCACTGACCATCCACCGAATAGTCAATCATGGGAGGAAAAATTGAAGAACTCAAGTAACGCCAAATGTGAACATTCGCTGTTACAATTGCCTCTAGCTGACCTCGCTTACTTGATCAAAAACAAAACTTACGTTACGGCGTGTATTGTTTTCGGTGTGTTGTTTCAGGTTATCGCTGTGGAGTTCATTATGCTGTCGGANATCTTGAAACAGAATTTTCCGAAGATAAAAGGTGATCGCGACGCTGATGTCATCGGTGGTTACGTCATGACCACATATTCTGTGGCAAGCATGCTTGGATCATTGATCGGCGGTGAGATCATCAACAGGTGCACAAGATACAAAGTCGTCGCCACTCTAAGTTGCATTCTTGCGTTTGCGTCGTCGACCGGACTAGTCCTGGCCTTCATTTTCCGTTTGCTATCAATGTTCTTCGCATGTACGGCGTTCTTCGGTTTGGTGAGCCAGTTTGGCGTCGTGGCCATATTTAAGATTGTGACACAGCACACTTATGCTGTCGACGAAGCCTTCAGTTCAATTTGGCTCATAGCTGTCCAAGGAATGATGGCAGTCATATACGGAGAAGTGGGAAGGTGTTTGTTCAACGAACTCGGTGGTTTGGCCGTTCTGCTTCTGCAGAGTGGCAGCTTGCTTGGCAGCGTTTTCCTGAGTTGCTTGTTTGCATCCGACAATGAACGCTTCGTTTCAAACAAAGCACGTGACCTTCACCCTTCAGATGTCAGCGAACGTAGTGCACTGGTTGCCAACAAGAAATAAATCGACAAAACCAGTAACGAGGTCAAATTGAAAGATTGAGACTTCGATATTCACAAACAATGACTTCATTCGTTGAATATTTTTGCCGAAGAATTTCGACAACTTGCGTGTTTGTTCATTGAATGGTAACATTGTTTCAAGTGATTGACTATAGCTTCTTAACAAAAATAATAGTTTTTTTACATCTTCACAGTTCCAAACACGAAAAAGAGACGTTGAAAATCGTATAAACTTTCTAAACATATGTAAACTAATGTTTGTTTATTAAAAACCAAATCTTGTGCTTTGCATCTGCCAATTGGAGCTTTGCATGATTTAATATTTTGAGTAAGCTTAGTTTCAATTTGTATTTCGAAGAAAAGTAAATAATTCAACATTTTCAAATTAAGCCGAGCAATTTAATCAGAGTTTTGCACACTAGAGTTGCAATAATGGTTGAAATGTACACATAGCTCCAAATCTCTGGATAATTAATTGAGAAATTCACTCTTTTTACGAAGTAGCAAGATGCTGCAAGCACATTTTTGTTCTGATGTAGTAAGCGTCAGTGCTGTTCTGTATTCTCAACCAAAACAATGATTTGCAAATTGAAGTATAAAATGAGTTTGAAACTATTTCTTTCCTTGGCGCAATACTTCTTTTGCAACTTTGTCCAGTAAATGCAGTTTTTTTTTTTATAAAATGAGGTGTTAACAGCGAGTTGCATTATTTGTACTGTACCTCAACGTTGGAGGTCCAAGCAGATTTTGCCTCCAAATGAAAACTTACTCGTACGAAATCGTTAACTACGAAGGCAATTAAAAGTGAACTGAAAAATCATGATAACGCAGTTTGTTGATTATTGAAAAATAAACTTCATATGTGAGGCAAACATTGTATCATCTGATGTAAAGTGCTTTTACCGTATCAGCATTTAACTTCTTTGGAGACTGATTTCATTTTTGTTCAAGTTTCCCATGACAAATCTGGCATTTAAAGGTTTTGTAGAAGTTCATTTCAATCGCATCTTTAGAGTAATAAAGTTTTCTATATTGAAAGCCATTTTCACAAAAACGGAACAGGATTTGACTTTACAAGTATGTACTACTACATAAAATTGATTTGCTTGTTTCTTCTCATTTAGCTTGATTCTCTCTTCTTAGAATTAACTTGTAACTTTTTAAAAACAGAAGAAAACAAAGTAGGCATTTCCCTAGCCCTTTTGTGAAAAGCAGAACTAAACAAGTGGCAAGATGATCGCGCCTGACCCTGCCGCAGTTGACGTCGTTGCACATGTTTTTTCCGTTCTTGAGGTGATTGCGTACAAACCACACTCAGAGTCAACAGCAGCAGGTGCATTGCATTGGTACCACATTTAGACAAAGAGCATTGGCCAATCGCTGTGGGTTAGTTCTAATTAGATCTTCCAAACTTTAAATTTTAATGCAGTAAATGTCGCAAACCTTCACAGCAAAAATCTGAACAAGCATTACAGTTCTTGCGCCCACTTTCTTGCAAAGACGTCATGCGTATAGTGAAAAATATTTTACAGTGGTTTAGTAGGTCAGTCGCAATCATAAAAGGCCTACTAGTAAAGCGAGCGTCACACAGAATTCCTTCGAAACAATAATTACCTATAAAATGGCAGAATGACATGCTCCATATGCACGTCCAACATTATCTCAGGGTCCATTTATTCTATAGTAATACGTTCTTTCGTAATGAATTGCAAATAGTCTTCAGTAGCGTGACGCATCTTAAGAGCGCATATGACCTGCTTTTTATTGCCATTAGCTGAAGCGTTTTAAAACTCAATTGCTGCAATTCTTGGAAGAAAAGAAAATATCTTTATGAATTTCACCTTGCTGCAAGAATTACTTCAAGAAAACTCGTACTAAGAACCTATTGCATTACCAATAGATTATACAGCTTTCAACTGTACTTCTTTTTCACTTCACTACAATTCTTTCAATCATATATCTTTTAGTGTTTTGATAAAGCTGACGAATGCTGCGCAACCAATGTCGTTTACGTTTGTCATTGTTCAATTTTGATTTGTGAAATTGGCTGCAAAAGCAAAAAGCTACTGCACAGATAATAATGCTAATGTGCACCAGTGATTTGGCTGATAGGATGTCACACTATAACATACCCTAATGTCATTTTGTGCGTTTCATTTTACGGCTGTTTGAAGAATGCACAACTGTTTAAAGTTAGCTCTTCTCATTAAAATCAAAGTTGCTGTCTTGCAGTTAGGTTCGTGCCTTAATTTGACAACACACTGCTAATTTCAACGCTTACAAATGCAAAGGATGAAAACAAAAATCAAAAAATGTTGTAGGTTTTTTCATAGCTTTTATTTGAAAATAAAATTTTCAATGAAAAATAATGGTACGCCTGGAGTGTGAATGTCGACCAAGCAAAAAGTGTCGAAGAAAGTTGGACAGAGTTAGAGGTTTGCACATAAAATACATGGCGCAATGGGTGAATTTCACAAAAGTGCAAAATATTATTTGGACAGGAATGTAAATGCAGCCACTTATGTTTTCACAGCTATGTTTCTGGTGCTTGGATTCACTTTGTCTGAGTTCAGCGTACATTTGAAATGCAAAACGGAGCCTTACTTTTAGACTTTTCACTGAACCTTTTACTTGTATCTTTGATGTTGACGTGTTAAAGTCACGAACATACAACGTAAGTAGACTCAATTTAATCTGAAAACCACCGGCGAACGACTACGTGAGACCAACTTAAAAACTGAATACGCGGCGCTACATTCGTTAAAATAAACATGCAAGCAATGATTTTAGAATGCGTCAGTTGTTGGCCTTTTATTTCAGCAAACAAGCTCAGCTGCATTTTGTGCATAGAGCTGGTTGTTTTAGCAAAGAAGAACCGCTTGGCTATTTTGAGTTGCACGATATTTTGCGACTTTAGCCAGCTACACTACGCGGCGCATGCGCCGAACACCTACGTTTAATTAGCATCATCTTTCTGTGGTCTGGAGCCATTCAACGTTCTACTCTGCATGATTCTTTGGCAAAGGGAAGTAATCGTCTAAAAGCTTTCAACGTGTTCCGCCGTTCCAGCGCAGCAGTGCTTCATATTAATGATGGTCGGATGACAGGTCGGGAAGTTGAATGCAAAGAAATAAATCGAACAATAATGCAGATAGCGATCAACCTGTTGTGCGTTTGTTGCTGCGAGGAGAGAACTATAAAATAAAATTGACAATTAAACAATAAATTTCCAAAGCATAGCAAGGTTAATTTTTCGTTTCTAAAACGATCGCTGTCGTAGTGCAAGCACATCGAGTTACGCTTTGCATTAGGCAGAGATAGGAGTAAATCGAGATTTTTTCACGTGGAGTTGGAGTCTTTACCACACCAAGCACACATCAAGTCTGAGAGGTTTCCAAGAGTTTTCGACCCCCCATCAAGTCTTTGATAATACTAAGTCAAGTCATGATTGTTCCCACTCAATTCAAGCATATCACTTTGATGTTCAAGTCATTTACATCCATATTTGATGGTATTCATTGCAAAGTGCGGAGCATGAATTTACATATGTTGCATAAAGTAAGACTTTTCACCAGCTTTTCTGTTCTTGGAAAAAAACGCTCATTGCTTGAATTTGAAAGATCAATCTTTACAAAAAACACTAAATTTCTATCAAGCTCAAAATCTTAATAGACATCAAATCATTGACTTCACTGATCATCAACATTATTTACTTGTTACGAATCACTGTCATGCCTGACTGGCGTAAAGTCAATTCCTTCGAATAAAGGAAGACTATAAGTCGAACAGTCGTTCAGTTTCCAAGAAATTGACTTGATCTATTCAAAAACGCGCCGCGACTGTTCACATCTCAGGAATTGAGGCAACATTGCTCAGAAAATAAACATGAGCGATGCTGCGGAATAAGTCAGTTCTGAACAAGACTTGCACAAGGCGAGAATCAGCTGTCGCTTGTGTTTGTTGGCCAAGCTGAGGCAAAGTCGTCGAAAAGATATTTGAGGCATTGACGCAAATTCGTTGAAATCTGAGCATAGTTTTTTTCAAGCTCAATTTTCAGGAATACAGTGTCTACTCTTTGCAGACATATTATAAGTCCAGTCGAGTTAAAATCGCTATTTGTACAGTTTCAGCCTCAATCAGTCTCTTCCCATGGGCTTCGGAAAGGGGAGCAGGAAGAGGCATTAGCCCCCTGGATTTTGAAATTGGTCATTTTCCTATTACGTTTTTAGCAAAATACGTTTTTTTTAATTTTCTAGAGTAAAAAATGAAGTTTCACCACTTTTGGCCTACCCTGAAAAAATGTTTTTGGCTACCACTGAAAAAATACGCTATTGCCCCCCCCAATGGAAAAAGTCCTTCCGGCGCTCATGTCACTTCCGCTCAACATTCAGATGGTTCACAATTTCCTTTCGCATATTAAAAATGCAGTGATTAAGCAAAAGTTTACTCCGTAAGATGAGTTCATAAAGATCGCAATGTCTCTGTGGGGATTAGCCATAGGTTGCGGTAGTGTATTTNCTGGGAATGTCGGTAACACTACGATACGCAAGACAACCCAAGGAAACTTCAGTTCTTTTAACACGAAGTGTAAGTTTAATCAAGTGTGGTAAGTCTACCGGGCTGAATAACTATTTTACAGACAACGGGTGCAAGGAAAGTTGTTTCATTTGATTTGGTTCATAGCGTGAGAAAACGTCAAACGGCGTGCGATAGTTCGTGACTGGATATGACGTTTAATGTAGAGTGTGGAAAACTTGACTTTGCAGTATAATTGAAACAAAGGCGATACGAAAACAGTAAAACACAATATAAACATGCAAAGCTGGACTCGTTTGACAATGTTGTGCGGTACCTAACTTGCACGCGACACAAATCACGCGTCAGGCCCACATGTATCCAGTGTAAACACACACACTTTGGATTGTGAACTGCTTCGTTTCGTATAAGTGTCAATAGTCACTGATCTTGATAAAGGTACAACTTGTCACCGAAGTCAGACATGAACAGGTGTATTACCGTTGCACCTTGAAACCTACAACATCGAACCGTCGCCAGAGATTTTTCAACAGGGGGTTTTACGTTTGTTCAGGGAGGCTTGACATTCTGATAATTACATTAAATTTGCTACACAGAGTTTGCAAATTGTGATTAACACTGTGGGCAAGTTAGTTATAAAATTATTAAATATTTTCGTACAAATACACACAATAGAATCCTAGTTTACACTAAAAATGTTTGAACGATAAAGGAATCGTGTTTTAATCATTTTCATTTAATTGACTGCCATTCTGTCGTAATGAAATGCAAATCTTAACAAAAATTTGCAAGAAACCAGAATCAAGCTTTTCGTTCCGTTTGAAACCACTATTACTGAAGGAACAAATCTGAGGCCGCCCAAAGCAGTGCACCGCGATAATCGTGTTCTTACATTAGCGCAAATTGAGAAATTTACCATGTTTAAATTAACTATAAGTACATTTTGCTTAAACATCATGCGCATCANGGTTTTACTAACCGAAATACGCATGTGTAAACCTTTCTGGTGCGTAGAATTGTTATTCTCCTGGAGCATGGCACATATTTACATTGTATCTCAAACAGGCTGTAAATGTTTACAAGTATAGACAAAGTCCCACGTGGACGCAACAAGATACATTCGCAATCCACCAACCGCACTAATCCTTCGGGGCAGAAAAACTCTACTATGTTACGATTAACTGCGTTTATTATATAATGGGGATAGGGTTTACCGAAAGATCAATGTTTTATTCAATCGAGATTTGGATTCTCTGCTGCGATCTCTCCATGAGCGTCCTGTACCCATGTGCAAAAATTATCTGCTGCATTCGTAGTACTTTCGCAAGTTTCAGACCAATGAACATTATCAGGGCAGTTTTATCAGTCGAAATGCAGGCCTAGCCAATCGAAATACAGAAGTAGTGCACCTATTTGTGATATGCGTTTGGTACTAGCTTGGTATTGTTTCCAACATCTAATGTGCGTTTATATCTCAGGCACTACCTTGCAGAATTTCCTCGAAGCACGTACAAAATCACTTTTTTTCATGAAAGTAGATGCAAATATACTGTATTGGTGAAGTCGATCAGGACATGCCAGCTTTATCAGCTTCGCTTTGATCAGTTACAATTTTGAAACGGCGACCGGTCGGAGGGTGTGCCCATTTCTTGACAGCATCTACGATGGCCAGGGCTTCCTTCTCCAAGCTTACATGGCGAAGTTCGTTCATTTTTAGCGTTCTAGAGAAAAACACCACAGGGCGATCTTGTTGTTACAACACAGCCGAAATTGCGTTGTCGGACGCATCTGTTTCTAAGATGAATGGGAGCTTCTCATCAATTACTCCATGCGCCACTAAAGATAAATCAAACGCTTTAACAGCAGCTCCAATAGCACTGTCGTCAAGTGGAAATACCTTTGCAGCGACTAGCGGCCTAATTTTGTCAGAACAGTAAGGGATCCACTGCGCGTATCATTTCCTTTCACAGAAAGAGCACTGCAGTTGCTTCAGAGCTAAACATTCAACTTACTTTGTATTTCTGTTTCGGAGGAAGTCTCACCAGACGCAAAGAGTTCCCGGTGTTAATGCCAATCGCGAAGAGTAAATTTCTACGTGTTTCATAGTATCACCGAGTGGTAGAACTTTATCGAAGACAGCTTTAAGCTCCAAGTCCGCAACTTTCAGAAACCGTTGCCGGATATATCCAGAACTAAGGCAAGCAATGAACGCGTCTCGAATAGCAGTTTCCTGATTTTGAGCAGCGGTAACGGCTCTAATATTACAGTCGACGCTCAACGTTTACAACCTTTGCACGAATTCTTCCAGCAATTCGCCCACTTTCCGCTGGCAAGTATTCAGTCTATGCCTGGCGAATACTTCCTTCACTGGTTTGAGAAAAGCCTTGTCGAGACATTAAAGTCATAGCGTCGCCGTAGGTTTTGCAGTCACGAATGTACGCATAAACTGAAGCATGAAGTAAGCTGATTAATATATCAAGCTTGTCTGCGTCAGTGACGCCCTTGATTTCTTTGAATGTAACATTGGAAAAATCCCGCCGGTTCCGAGCTCTGATGGAAGAGTTAGCATGTTAGCATCAGCATCCAATACCGGGGGTCTCATATGCTGTTCCATAATTCCAGAACATGGAAAAAATCTTTGCTGAACAAACTGTAGTAAATCTATACTACAAAACCTCAACAAGGCTTTATTCAGCAAACAGAACATTAGTGAACCGAAGCTACAGTAAATCCATCGTTTGTTATATACTGTCATTGTCGAGCGTTTTCCGCATATACTTTGTACATTGAGTAGACTTATCCAAGTTACTGAGACGTTCTTGACATATACGTTGGGTTCATATACATTCTTTCACATACTGTGGCATTTTTCTTCTCAAACGCAGAACTCAATTTTTGTCTTAAATATTTACTTGAGAAAACTTGATCAGTTATAAATAAGATGCTGCGATGGAAGCTCATCCAGTTTTAAGTTTTATTTAAGTTGCATACGGCTACGTTTATGAAGTTTTCAGACAATTCTTGGGCCTATTTAAAATTTTTCAGGAGACACTGAGATTATTATTGACCTGAAACCTTGCAACCAAACGATTTTAAAGATTTTAGTAATTACGTATAATATTTTCATCCTGCCTGCTATTATTTCGCATTTGCAAGGTCTTGCAGTCCTACGTTTTGCTTGTGGGTTTCCATTTCGGACAAATTTTAATTGATGTAAAAACTGCATCGTACGTCTTGAAAATTTGCTCAAAAAAGTGATATTCGGAAGTTTCATTGCTATATTTTTGGGCACTGTGATTGTTTGTTGCTTGCAACAAGAATTTCGGTAAAAACGTGTGTTCAAAAGAAGCACCAGAGCAGTAATGCGGTTTCTTCTCCTGGAGGCGTCTCTTTGAAAAATTCTTTCGTTTACGTGCAAGTTCGCTTAAACGTATTCTTGTTTGTCTCAACTGGCACGTGGCTACGATCCTAAAAATGTGCCGGATGCCATTCTAACCCCTAACGTTTTGTTGCGCAGCATCGAGAGCGCTGTTGAAACGTTTCAATTCATTTCGAATTTTTTGATTGTTTATTCAGGAGTTTCAAATTTTATTCGATTACCAGTTTTTCAGTTATTTTTGGTTCGAACGAAGCACTTATTTAGTAAACTTTCATCATCAAATTAGACGTCATCAAATAGGTATATCTGCTTAGATAAGTTTGTATCTGATTTTCGATTTTCCACTGGTACCACCACCGCTTATTTTAAAGCTGCGTATTTGTGGCATCAATTGCACGAACACCAAAATGCTTCAATGGTTTTTTTCATGCTCGGTTTAGGAACGTCGCCAACCACGGAGTAATGGGCCCAGGTGTCTTCTGACAATGACATGGTGTGTAACGATTCTTGTGCCCTTCGATAAATAGGCCAACCCGTTTTTTGTTGAGATGTGCTGTCTCTGAAAAAGCTACGAAGGTGTTTTCATTTAGTATATCGCTTTTTAGAGTTTAGTGTGCACCTAAGCTCTTTTTGATTAAAAATCTTGTTTGGTTTCATCTCACTCAATGATAACAATGATCCGTGTAGCCGCGCATGGCCTGTAGTGAAATGAATGTGTCTCTATCTGTGAGAAAAGAAGCAAAAGCTCGAAAAAAATGATTTTAACTCTACTCTTGCTTCGTATTCACCCCCGAACAAGCTGAAACCAGGAGAAGGTGCTGTTTCTTTTTTAATTTCAGCTTATGCTTTTTGCTGCTAATGTCATTTCCGTAAGTGATCAGCTGCAGCCCGTTCTAAAATTTGCCGACAAGCGTCTCACCATCGCACCCAGGGTCTTTTTAAGGCATTTTATGAGTCCAAAACGGACCCATGAATTTCCTGTGCGGACCCATAAAATTAGTACTTTCGCATTGATCTGGACGACCACGAAACGTTTTAGCGGAATTGAATCGTTGCTTCAATTAATGTCCACAACAGATACGCCTCGCACCAGATAAGTGTAGCACAGACAATAGCCTCCGCCTGTTCATCATAATCATCTCTGAAATCCCATGCTATGTAACAATTACTAAATTTGGGAGCATTTGTGAGATAAACAATTATGTTATGTAATAATTAACGCTTTTAATGCCACAAAGTCTGGCGTTTTTAGCAAACCAAGTCTTTTCCAGATTTTATACATTCACTTTCTTGTGTGGGTATTTTCAGAAGATAATCAGAGCAAAATGTAAAGCTAGCCATCCAAGCATAAAACAGTTTTTTTGTATTAAGCCTAAGCTAAAATTTCTTGCTGTTAGCCAGCCAGAAAGTGCAAACGCCAGCAGCAACGACTGCAAAGGTTCTTTCGATTCTCTTGTGCAGGAAGATCAGCCTTTAACTGTTAGAATCTCAAAAGCATTGTCAGTCTCAGCTAACAGTCAGCCACCAGCATCTAACAGTAAGACTTTTCAATCATGGATTAAGCTGAAAGGTTTTGATGAATCCCTTCAAATGAATATCGGTATATGTTCATTCGGCATGCTGACGGAGGCAAAACATGTTTGGTATGCTCTAAGCCAGGGCTCCGCATATAGTGGGTTGCGAGACCTTCCACTCTGGGTAACGTAATAATATAAATTCACATTTTAAAAAGCCAACAGCTTGGAAATAACGCAACGCATTTCACTACTTTATTCCATGCTATTCATCAGGATCGCATTTCAGATAAAGTTTACACGGTAGCTGAACGCGTACATCTGGTTTACTGGGTTTTGAAAGAAGAGATAGCGAATCGAAAAATAGCTTTCTTGCAAACCTTGGTGGACCGCATTGACCATATTGATCGGCTTCGCGACCTCCGCCATGCCACTTCTGTGCCAGCAACCGAGTTTATTTTGCTATCTCGGAACATTTGAGTGACCGCATTGTTTCGACGTCAAGCAGAGCCAATGCTGGGCTAGGAATGGTCGACGAGACAACCGATATGGCTGCATTGTGCTGGCTGCTGCTCATCACACTTGCCGCAGCCTGGCCAGAGCTAGGATTTTCAACTCTGTGCCGTGTTAAAACCAAGCAGGCTGCTTGATGTAACTCAGAATGCGATGATAAATGTTCCAATGAACGGTCCAGACAGAACTGTTGCTAGAAAGTCTTCAATAGAGGGGTTTTACGTTTGTGCAGGGGGGCAAAAATTGACAAAAACTCAACTGATTTAGTGTTTCATGTTTAAATTTCGGGTCCTTGGACCTTTTGGGGGACTAAGCCCACCAAATCCCCCAATGGCGTCGAGGCTGGGTCCAGAGCAGTGGGTGCGCTTGCGATTGCTCACGAGATTTGTGATTGAAATGGATTTAAAGCAAAGAATAAACAGAGAGTGACAGAGCGAGCACTAATGACCGTAGAATCTGCAGATGACGAGTAAGAAACCGATGCTTTTACTGATGAACAAGAGCTGTTTAATGAAGTTGAAAAATTTGTGTTGTCGTTTCTGTAAATACAGTAGTACTAATTGTCCACTGTCCTGCCAGTGCTGCAATACGTTTAGGAATTATTTTAAACGTTTTGCTAAAAAATGCGGCCTCATAAAATTTCTTGGCGTTTCTTTACACCAAACCTTAAAAAGAATGATTGCAGCAACACTGGACCTTTTTACTGCTGTGTGTTTGTGCAGGTTTTGTGGTTTTAGTTAAGTTGTGACAGATGGGGTGATCACTCGGATCTTTATAAATTGTTTTGGTGCGTTTTTCTTTACCAGTAGTTTTTTTAACTGCACTAAAATTAGCATCAGCTTCATGCACGTGGTAAAAACATCAGAATACATTGCCTTCAACAAGAAAAAATTGAATGTTTTTTTTTTGATAAAAGAAAAACAAAATATACCAACAGAACCATGCCAGCCACGCTATTGATTATATGAAATTGTCAAACCGACCTTTTCAAAGGCAATTTTTAAGTTGTAAAATTCATCTTCGATGTACACTGAGATATCTTGCTTGATATTACTCAATCAAACCAGCAGACGGAACTCGCGTTAGTTGATGAAGCGCTAGTGTCTTGGACTCAGTTGCTTCAAACTCACTGACTAAGTGACGTGTAACGAATAGCATTTAAACAAATTGAAATCATTCTGGTTAAGGCGCTGGAGAGGTAATGTTTTCTTGCAGCTCGCCCTGACTCTTCACTTGTGACTCATTTGCTTGAGAAGATGTTAAAGCAATAGACATGCGGCAGCTCAAAAAATCTTTCCCTCCCAGTGGGAATGTAAGATTGAAATCGCCTGTCCTGGCGTATGCACTCTTTCAACAAGGCTCGCTGCAGTTCGACCATCCCCGATCTTCTCACAGCCATCATCCCTGTCGTAGAGGTTCTGCCATATTACTGCTGTTTGGGAAACCTGCTGACCTATAGCAATAAGGAAAGCGGTGATGAAGCGATTCCTTCAGAATAAAACAACTAATTTTATTCGCTGTGATTACTGAGTGCAGCGCTTATATCCAAGCATTGCGTGAAGGTAAAGTACCAAACTAATCTTCCCGAATTTTAAATCTGCTCATGCCTCGTGGAATGCTTTCATCCCTGCTTACGTCATAATGACAGCTTTGTACTTTGACACCTTATCCTTTGGTTAGATCACGGCAGCAATTTTAGCCCTCCTGTATTCATCGGAACCTACTGCTTCAAATGTTGTTCAGGAATGATTACAACCAGGGTTTTTCAGGATTTAGCCTTGGTGGCCGCTAATAAATTTTGAGAAACCTTAAATACTTTGTCTATACACCGACGTTTTCGTTAAGCGACTTTTCCGTGCATTCTGATCGTGGTCGTAAAACGAGGCTCTATTGATTCTTGAGAGACCACTGAAGAAATTTAAGAGACGGTTTTTAAAAAGAAATTTAAGAGACATTAACGTTAAATCTGCACACGGAAAGTTGCTCGAGTGATCTCTATTTTTCAGGGTATTATCGGTATCCCATGAACATCCAGCCACATGTTAAGAGGCAGCACGTAGAAAGATTGCCTTTGTTTGTGGAATTTTGGGATTTTGTGTGTGGAATTTGAAGTAATTGCTTTGCAACATGCAGAGTTTTCTGCTTTTGAAATAGCAGCCTTTTCTATATTTGGCGCTCATAATTTTTGCAGCAGAAGCACAGTT
>JGI24021J15306_10005105_pt1 | contig 15494 bp, 13 predicted proteins | sample Ectturendosymbi1_FD_15306 | JGI IMG/M metagenome (IMG submission 15306)
AAGTTGCTTAACGTTACAAAGACGATAAATATTTTTCTTGCACATTTCCGCTCTTTGTAAAAGCTACAAATCTTTTCAATGCTACTGCGCATCATGCATGCAGCCCCAACCCTACCAAAATCTCCATTGATATCCTCTTACCCGGTGTTGGATGCATCCTTTCAATCTCCCCTTGTTGCCCCCTGCATACATACCCAGCTAGCCTACAATGTGATTTCTGCATACCTGATCTTTTGGTGACTGTTGTCTTGTGACTTTTTTGTGACGCAACTAAGCTCAGTCTTTCCACAATAAAATTTTCAGGTTGAACATCAGATTTTAATGGATGAAATTAATGTCAAAAGTTCAATTCTAAGAGTTCTACTTGCGTAACGACACGAAAATGAATTTGAGATTAAACAGAAATAAAAACGCACAACGGTAAATTGGTAAAAATGTGCAAGTTTCACCTGATTAACACGAAAAGAATGTCCAGCAAAACTAGGTGTTGTAGCAGCGCGGTGGCTGCTATATACGGCGCCCTGAGTATAACATCCTCAGTAGCACGAAAGCTACTGGGAGCTCCCTTTAGCCTAGTGCTTGAGTGCGCAGGTAAGCCGCTTCTTTAGTGTGATCAGGTATCAGATTTAGGGGGGAAATGCATTTTTACGAGAACAAGATTTTAGTTTTTACTATATGTTTAAAACAAATTTTTCTGAGCACAATAAAATGTGGGAGCACAGCCACCGAATGCCCTCCTTGGCTACGGGCCTGCGTGTAAAAGCAAGTTTCGCACTTGGATGAAAATATTGCTGCATAATGTTTTTGGTTAAACTCAAGTAAATCAGATGACTTACGAACCAATGCATTCAGCACAAGCACAAAGTGTAAGAGTCACGTAAAAATATATTTTGGTTTTGTTGGTCACCATCGCCGCGGCATTGCACGTGAGGATAAATGTATATTTTATCTTTGAGTCCTAGTCAAGTCTTTATGTTTTGAGCTATAGGTCAATATATAGCGAGGTAAATAGTTCTCCAACGTTTTGATTGAAATCCTATTTACTAATGGTTTGAAACAGGCTTTTGCAAAACTGCCCATCCTAAAATTAAGTCTCACAAGCTTTTGTCTTCGGCAAAAGCTTCGCAGATATTTGCCTGAAAATGTAACTTTCTTTAACATTATACACACTTAGGTTTACCAGACGTCCTGTTTTAATCGGGACAGACCCATTTTAAAAGCTTTGTCCCGGCTTCCCGGTTGGTCAACCATAAAGCCCCGGTTAAGCATTCAGTCAGGCAGCATAGCCCGACACGAATATTAGCATGCTAATGATTAGTCTGTTTAACCAACTTGTTGAAGAATGATGCGTGATCTTGTTTCGTTGTTTTAGATGAAAACAGGCCCGTAACCAGCTTGGGACACCAGGAGGGGTGAAGAGTTTTCTGAGAGGGGCCCAAATTTTTTGGACTATGCCCGATATTTTCAAACTATGTCCAACACATTTGTCCAGGGGGGCGAAAACTTTTCTGATTATTCCTGATTACGGGCCTGGATTTAAAGGTAATTGATACGTCATTGTAGTGGGTAACTGGTCCAGCAATCGGTTGATTGTTAGTGCATTGTCTAGTTCAGTAAAGTTGGCTAGTAGGAGGGGGTGTTTTTTGTAATTATAGGTTATTGAAAGGATTTATTTCGTACCGGATCTTGTTTGATTTCCTTCTAAGGCTCGTTGTTCTCAAGCGTCCTGGTTTTCAATCACAAAATATGGTATGCTTATATGCACGAGCATTATTAACTTTTACGCTGTCTGCCTCTGAATACGTGACAACCAACGTTATAACAAAACCAGACGCATTTCTACTCGAACCAAATCCATGCTATACTGTGGTCTTTCACATGTGCAGCTTTAAAACTATCACTGTTCCACGAAAAAACTTTCTAACAGTATACTACGCAGGGTAAAATGTCGGACAGAAACAGTTAACCATCTTTCGCGGTCTATAGAAACTTGAAATAGGCTATGCTAAATATCATTTTATTGAAGATAAAAGTGATAAACTAACGGAATCCAGTGATACCACACCAAACTCTGTTTCAACGTCCACTTGGCTATGTGTAGCATCTAACATTAAAACACTTCACACAAAACGGGACAAACGTCACTTATTTTTGGAACTTCTCCAAATGCAATGCCTGAAGAGAAAAAGTGGGGGGACATGGCGTATTATATTCCCCCCACCTGAAAAAGTGGGGGGACACGTCCCCGGTGTCTCCCACCAAATTGCACTCATGAAACCAATGCTTACTTTTCTTCTCCAAATAGTTTAAATATTCCGTCAACTTCATCCGATAGTTGAGCGAGAGAGAATACCATCATTCCAACGTATAACGAGTTGAATATCTGAAAGAAAGTTCAATAACCAGTTGGCAGTGTGGGTGCTGCCAACGTGCAAGATTGCAACGGTTGTCACATCACATGCCGGTAGACACGGCCGGCCTTAAGCCGATACAACCGATGCAACTGCATTGGGCCCGGCGCCTCTGGGGCCCCGCGCCATGGTGATTGTTCATTTTTGCCAGAAACACCTTGCGCTTGAGAATTCAGTAGAAACGCCATATAAATTTCATTGTCAAAGAACGCTCTCGTCAGAACTAGCGGAATTCCTGTATTGTCGAACGTTAGCAAACGTGCTCAATTTCGTTTTAGTCCCTTACATCTGCGCTCTACCACAATCGTAACACGGTTGACCGAGCACGGTAACGTCATAAAATAACTACTCAGAGGGGTCCCGCGCCCAGGTCTTGCATTGGGCCCCGCATCTGCTAGGGCCGGCCCTGCCGGTAGACATCCTCACTACGAGGAAGTGCAGGAAAATCGAAAGTGCAGAAGTCTAGGAATGAAACCACCGCTGGCCCTGAAGCTAGGAGAGCGTTGCTTTGGCTCAAGTCGTTGGTGCTGTTATTCGTACTTTAACTTTCTTGCATGTAAACTTCTTCGTTCGAAGCTCCAGTCTCTCTATGTAAACGTGGCTGTTGCAAGGGGGATCTGTCCTGCCTAGTTCCCCTTGCTCACATTGGATAAGTCATTTCTCCACTTAATTGTAGAAATACATCGATTAACAGCTTATTCTTTCAATAGCTGATTTTTACGAGCTCTGTCGAGCAGTCCTCTCGAAATCTGCACATGTTTTGCATTTTTCGAGTAAGAAGGAAATTGCCCAATTTGGCCTTGCGTAGCCGTCGAAAATAGCTTGAGGCATAACGTAGGGAGTTGTTTAAAATGCATGGCCAGTTTGGACCACACCTAACGTTAACGTAGGAGCAGCAAGTCAAAGCTTTAATCTCGATTTAAGTCGACAAAGATAAAACAAAGTCACATGCTGATGAACAACATACCCCTAATAATCTTTTGAAACGATACGACAAAGATTTCCAAAAATGTTAGAAAAAATTCCGCATGGTTTAGAACAGTGATATTTGTTCTAATGGCCACGTTGATATTGAGCTGATTATGCAGGTACCTCATAGACACAGGACTGAGATCATTTGGGTTTTAACCACAAAAGCTTTGCTTGTGTGGAAAATTATGCTTGAGTCAGTTCTCACACCCTTATTAAATTTTTCAAAACTTCAGATGGTTTGGAAATCTCCTCCTCATGGTACTGGTGCTTCTGATATTTCTGCACTTTCGTCCCAGATCGTCCGGCATATTTTGCAAAGATTATGAAACAAATGTACATGTGCCTATTCTCCCTTAACATGACGCCAAAACGTATTTCTTTCACAGGAATATTTTGTGTAGTTGTCTTTAACTGTTTAAAAATCTATAGTTGATAACCAAGTCAAGTAAGAAACAAAAACCTACAACGAACCCTATCGGGCAGTTCTAACCTGGAGCTGAACAAAATCAATTTGTTTGGTTTTGGTGGAATTAATATTTTAAATTTTTAAGTCGCGATGCTACTAAAATCAATAGCACCGTTTGGCTTTGATTTGTTTTTATAAGTGCTGGGCAACCTTGGGTTTGTCACTTTCACCGCCTGTGACGTCATTGCTTGGGTGAATGAAAACTGCACTGCGGGAAAGCGCTTTGCAGATGTTATCATCAACTTTAGGACGATCTTTGCTTATTGTTCCAAGCGACTATGGCAACATTTATCTTATTCAAAGATCTCTTCTATCTAATCAAAACTTGGATTGGTGTTATTTCAAGCAATGTCAGTGCAAGAAGATCTATATAGCAAGCATTCCGCCGAAAAATACTTCGAATAACTGAAATTATCATTTTATCACAATTTTTATACCTTTTATATACACCTATTATTTTCTACAAACATATTCACATGAAATACATCAAATCCCATGTATTCGCATGTACACCGTTTTTTGTTCCTTAACTTATTTGCAGTAATTTTATCTGTAGTGAAAATTCGTTGTGTTTGATTTGCACCGTGCTGGTTTGAATATCTTAAAGATTTGATTCATTAGGTTTGCATGTGCTTTGTGTTATAAAACAAAAATCTACTTTCCCATTATTCTGCTAATAGGTCTATATACGTGCTTTTTTTGGCCCGTATAGCATCATGATCATCATCATAATTTCCCGTATGTTTCTTTCGGGAGGAAATAGACGCTGTCGAACATTTCTAAATGTGTAAGCTTTGTTCACTGCTGCGGTCTGCACTGTTACTCCAAAGCCTGAATCGAAACATTCTAATTACCGGAAATGTGACACAGTTATAAACATTGTGCAGCAAACCGTAATGATCAAAGTGGCGCAAAAAAAGAAACCAGCTTGCTGCAGGATAGAGCTGGAACTCTTTAGAACCAAAACATTCCTCACAGTCGAAGAAGCTCATTGGCCATCCAGCGACACTGGTTACAGTCTAGAAATTATACACGAAAACCAACGTCGATACGATGCAAATGGCTTGTCTCGCAAAAAGTTGTCTGAAACTGACTGGGTGATACAGGCAGAGTTTTAGTTCAACTGTCTGTCATCAAGACAGGGGTGGATATTAGGGGAGGCGAACGAGGCAGTCTCCTCGGGCCCCCCTTTTCTGAGCTTTCTTAGAGATGGGAACTCCTTCGAGAGTTTCGCATTTAGTTTTTGCATTGTTTTGTTAAAAATCTTATGAACCACTCTAGAGCCACATATAATAAGCTCTGAAGAAAGTCTTAGAATATATTAGTTGTTATGCTTACAATTGACTCACACCAGTAATTTTAGCCTTGGTTGCAGAAAAACTGAGGGTGCAAACTTTCATCCACCCGGTTCCCGGCACCTGCCGGGCCCGGGTACGGCGCATCTCTTGTACCCCTTGTCGTAGGCCTTTGTGTTGAGTGTATTAGTTATAATTGTGAACTTACAGTTGCTGCTACATGTTCTTTATATTAACTAGAAGTACTAGATCTATAAATTGAGCATCTTCATTGACATCGTTCTCGAAATTCAGGTCACAAGGTTGCTAACCTGGGTTAATAAGTGTGACACATTTAAACTATATCAGTTTTTTCACAAAATGATCAATAAATTGCAGCGGCAAATGCAAGAAAACTTTGTCTTTGAAGCTAGATAACTGCAAGTAAAGCACTGCAACGTAGTATTGCTTTTATTTTCTATTAACTTTCAGGGTGTTATATCCAAAAAACTGTTTTAGAATTTTGCAATTTTATATTTGCCTAGTACTTTTGTATAAAATAATTTGAGGTCAGTTTTTAATACGCATTCTTCTGTCTGTCCTTTTTTATACAGTTGTGAATCTGCCCTCAGTCAATTAATTCTTTATGTTCAAAAACTCACAATTCTGAAAGTACATGCTCGAGAACCCCTTACAGCACGCACCAGCGATGATTGCGACCATCCCCAGTGGCGTAACTAACTGGGGCAGTGGCGCGAACGGCCCCTTTGACAAGCTAAATGTAAAACCCGGGCCCCACTTAGCTTATAGTTTGGTTTTAGTATTCTTTTGGTTTTCAGTGTGCTTTTGTTTATTGCGTTTTTCGGAGTATTTTCCGGTTATTTGGGTTTTTACGACAGCTATTCACATCCGGATTCACTATCATTTCTCAAGTTTGTTTCTGAGTGTTGGCTAATGGCCCCCTACAGTCAGGTGCGTAGCCAGGGGGGCGGCAATTGCCCCCCTCCCCAATTCCGGAAGTTGCACCAAAAATTTTAAGGTCAATCATGCTTTTGATGTGCAAGCCAAAGAAATATTTCAGCGCAAATCACCGAAAATGCTTGCGGAAAGTATTGCATAATTTAGTCAAGCCCGATCAAAGTACTGTAGTTGACCAATTGTCCATGATTAATCAAACGTTGTGTACCGAGGAGAAATAGTAGAATTTTCCAGGTGAAGCCAAGGATTTTCGTAGGGTGGGCAAAAATGGTTAAATTAAATTTTTTCCGTTCGAAACTAAGTAAACAACCTTTTTTGCTAAAACTAGAGCAGGAAAATGTCAAATTTCAAAATGCAGGGAGGGGCCAAGGCCCCTTCTACTCCTCCCCTTCCGACACCTATGGTTGTGTACATAGTGTAAATGTTGGAGAATTCATGTCATGGCTGACATTTTTCTGAGGTAAGCTCCGTGTGGAAGTTAGTGATAATGAAATACGATCTTGCATCTAACCGCTTGTAATCACTAACCAAAGTAAAACGAGGAGTAACACTTTTCCCAGCTGTTTCTGATGCACCAGCTTACTGAATCTCATAGTGATGTAAACTTAATTTCCTTTCTGATAACTCTGGCGCGCTACAAATGCTGTTCATTTTACCCTTGTCTCCAGCATAAGCCGCATACCTTAAATGCAAATCGTATATTTTTTGCACTGTTTTAAAACTAAATAGCGGTTATGTACGTTTTATATGCCTTGAAGCTCAAACTTCGGTTTAGAAGAAATCCAGTTTCAAAGTCTTTTTTCTTGCGCGAACAAGCCATCATCCACCAGAGGTCTCAAACTCAAATTGCTCCGTGGGCGAAACGAGAACTTACAAAAAACAGGGCCGCATTATGACGCTGACGCAACAAAGGCGGTACCTGAGTCTTACGAAAAACAGCTTTTACACCTTTTTTATGGCAAATGTTTTTGTGCGTTATAGGGAATTTATCTCCAGCCCTTTCTACGTTCGTTTTAAATGAACTTGTTGACTTGCTGGCCTAGCACTTACACCGATGAATAAACTAATAACCCAAATGTTTATTTCAAGATTCCCAAAAAGCATCGCGGACCGCACAAAATGCCCTCGTTGGCGGCGTGTTTGAGACCTCTGCCATAGACACTGTTTGGCAACAGTAACATTCTTTCTAGAAATTTGTTTGTTACGATTAACTGCCTTGTAACGGTTTAATCACAATCGTGTTGAACGTTACCGTTTTCATCAATGATTTCATATTAACTTTCCGGCGAGAAAGAAAAGCTTGGGTCAAGTAATCACAATCCGACCTGTGCATAGTGCAAAAATGTTACAACTTTCAACTAATGTTAATTGCCACCCTACCCTACTGTAAACGTGAAATCATTCCCCTGCAACGGGTAGTCTCAGCAGCAAAATCTAAAGTAAGTAGGAAGATGGTTTTCATTTTGGAAGTGCTGAGGACATTGACACTACCATTACTTACAGATAGCTTGCAATCTGTTTCATCGATAAAGCGCATGCAACTAAAATGAAAAAAATGACATTTTTCCTGTCAATTCGATTTTGTTATTCAAACACTCATGGATTTAAAAAAATTCAACCGATTACGCTAGAATGCCTAGAATTAGTAGTTAACAAACATTTTTGAGCGCTACCCACATCTGCTTTTAGTGAACACGCCTCAAACAACAACCGGTCTCAAACAATTAATGAAAAAAAGAAAGGTTGTATCGGTGATTTTTGGCAGTAGCCTAAGTCACTAAGTTCGTTTTTGATGTCAGTATTCAATTTTTTTCTCAAGTACTTATACGCTACGGCTACAGACTAAGACAAACAGTGGTAACGTTGAAAATGCACAACTCCGGTTTGGATCGCCTCGGCGCGGCCCATTTTTTGACCCTTCGTCACCCTTGTTTGGGTTTCGACTGATACTGGGCTAGATCAACTAACCCACTGTTGTGTTAAGCTGCGGAAACCTGTGGAGCTGTTGTGGGAATAGATTGTGGGTTCCTTTTCACAAACACAACTATTTTCACACTTTGTGTAGACTGCGTGGGTCAAACATACACAAGTTTGTTCAGAGGACATTTGTAACTTTTGCAATGCATTTCATAGTGTTTTAATGACATGAAATCCAAACATTTTTTAAACGCGTTGAGGTGTTGGGGTAGTGAAGCCATTTACTATCACGAGCCGCATGAATTGTATATTATCGCTGGCGAGCCGCAAAATCAATTAATTTTTTCCATACCTTTATGTAACTATAAGGAAGAGTGACTTTTCTTAACGTACTATATAAGTATCTGCTTATCATGGAGCTTCGTTTTGACGTCATGTTGTGCTCTAACACGGGTAAGGAAAATTCTGATGCGGCCAAATCAAATGTTCAGGCACGTCGCAGGTTCCCCGCCCCTGATTTACGTCATCAGCTGCATACGTCAACCAGTCGCTCAAGAATTGGATAAGATCCACGTCTTACATGCGCGCAAGTTTTGTAGACCAACTTCGAGAGTCAGTGTCTAAAGCAAAGTCGCTACTCGGTTTCGATAGAACGTGCATGGGTGTACATCAGAAGCGTGTAAATATAAAAACGTAATCATAATGGCGGCCACAATGCCCCAGGGACGCCGGAACGGGGGTACATGACGAGGGCACTGGCCCCTGCCCTTTGAAAGGGGGGGCGACGGGAGCACAGGTGCCCTTACATACAGGAATAGCATCATAGGTAATTTCAGGGACACCGGAGAGCGGTGAAATGACGGGGGTATTCCCCTTACCCTTTTAAAACGGGTGCGGAGGAGATGCCTTTTCATAAGAGAATCATCGACAATTTTATGGTTTATCAACATCGACTTGAAACAAATTTATTTCAGATGTTCGCGTACCCATAAAATCCAGAATGGTTTTCCATAATTTCTGTTATTATTTTGGAGGTCAACGTTGTTGCTGCGCAAAAGCAAGCATAATTGGTAACAATTTTTTTGTTTTTTACAAGTTTTCATTGCTCTCTACTCTTTTACTGCCCCCGTGCCCGACTGCTGTTCCGGCGCCCCTGTACTGACCACAATGACAAGTTGCAATATTAGCTGCAAAAGGCATCTTACATAAAACATCGAGATATTCACAAGCACTCTTGCATGAAAGTTTTACGAGCAAATGGTGGATTTCATTCAAAATAGGAACTTGGAAATTTATTAAAAACAAACTTTTAAAATATTTCAATTTAATGGACTATGTATTTTCCGGCTTAAATCTGAACATATTATTTAAAAAAGGGCAAGAAAAAATCACCTTTCATGGATGATGCTTCGAAAACAACGGGCATTAAATAATCAAATGTTGAGACTTGGCTGTTGTTTGCCCCCCTATCAAAATTCCTGGCTACTTGCCTGCCTACAGTGGCCAGTGGGCCCCTTTCAGCTTAGTTTGTCCCCTGGCTCAAACATGTAGTTACGCTACTGACCATACCTGACGAGACAGGGGAACAAACGGGTACACTGCATTCGGAACCTTCAAAAGGTTCTGACAAATCCCCTGCTTTAGATTTTTAAAAAACAAGGTTAAAAAACAAGGTGCAACTCTGACCACTTTTGTACTTCTGTGTTATCAGAAGATTTTTGTGGCCATAAAATTCTGTCTTTAAAATTTATGCAAATTTTTGCAGATGTTCAGGAAGCGTTTTGCTTTGTTTTGCATTATTTCACTAATTGCCACAATTCAAATGTATTACCGCAGTTTGGAATGTCGCAACACAACAATGTGAGTGTTCAATCGCGACCGAAATTTTAAAGTGGGAATAGCTTCGCGACTCACGCGAAACGATTCTTACTTACGCGGCACGATAGTTATGATTTCAAAGGTCGTGACTTCGATTCCGCGACGTCACAACCACATGAAGTTTTCAGAAGGATCTAGAAACAAATATACGCGGGGCCGGAGTCAACTTTTATTCTCAACTCTTCGCATCTATGCTCCCACGAATAGGCTGGGTGGGGGCGCCCATGGGTGGGGGCACCCAAACTTTGTCCCTGGGCGTGGGAAACCCTAGGTACGCCACTGGATGTCACGCGTCGCGTTCTTGAGGCGGCTTACTGGCTCTGGCTGGGGTGCTGGAGCAACAACGCTGCCAATAGCCACCTTAGCCCTGGTGCATTCAACAGCAGAGTACTGCACTCCTGTTTGGTGCCGCAGTGCTCATACCGCCTCATCGACCCCGCCATCAACGACGCCTTGCGAACTCTGACTGGATGCCTGCGTCCTACACCAGCTGACAACCTTCCAATCCTCGCAGGCATCCAACCTGCTGAGCTTCGTCACAATGGAGCCACACTGTCTCTAGCACGCCATGCCATGGAGCCTGGACATCTGCTCCGCTTAGGGCTCACTTGTCAATCGAGTGCAAATGCACGGAATCTCAAACCGAGACAACCAATAATTTCTATGAAGATTATAACCCATGATTAGACACTTAATTTTAAGAGTCATAAATGCCGATTTATTGAATAATGATTCTATTCAAATAAGTTTCAAGGACTGACGATACGTAGTATTACGTGAAATCGATTTCCTATTAAAAATCAAATCCGCAGATAGATTCCCTGCTTGTGTCACATGTGAAGAGTAGTTACTTGAATTTTTTTGAAAGATATCATTTTTCATGAGGCACTACTGTGTAAGATGATTTCAATCATATCCTAGTTTTTCCAAACCTTTGCATGCCGGTAACTCGAACTACAAATAGAGAAGAAAGGTGCTTGAGCTTGTCTTCTTTTTCTGATGTTTGGTTGAATTTTGATTTAAAGCTGAAATTGCTCGAAATCTGCAAATTACTTTAACCTAAATATAATCTGAACCATACAAATCTTATGTGTGCACAGCAGAACCTTCACAAGAGAGGAAGATCACTTTAAGAAAATTCCAGAGCTAGCCCGGGCATAGATTGGATTTTTGAGTTGCTCACTCGTCATCAACAGAACACCTCACTTTACAACGCTTGCTGAGTCCCAAGGAAAAGCGCGGACAACACGTTAAGTCCAGGTTCACCTGCATGGCTTGCCAGAGTGGAAAGAATTTTTATTTGTCTATCGGTCCCTCACGCCTATATTGGTTGCATTGGATGACTGAAGACCTCAGTCCGCACTTTCAAGGAGACCACAGCTGGATCCCTGTCAGACGTAACCGCTCCTGGTTGGAATGGACCTGGGAATATTGATGGCTAAAGGGTATTCCAGTTTCACCCAAGGAGTAGAACTAACGAACTGCAACCCCATCACTGCTTGCAGTTTATCGTCATGCCCAGGACTTGTATAGAGAAGAAAGTCATGCCCCGATGCACAATATATCTCAAATCGCTTGCATTTTTTATTCGATTTTACCACATGCCTTCTTGCAAAAAAGTGCAGCATTTCACTGCTGCGTAAAGACTGTTTTTTGACTATGAAGAATGAATCAGAGTTGCAATAGAGCAATGGTTCCAACCAACCAAAAGTAACTTTCAACGTTCGTGGTAAACTACATGTGGGATTTGCGGCAATGACAGACCTTTATTCAAAAACCCTTTCAAAATATATATGAGCAAGTTATTTAGTACTTCATTTCATATCTTTTTTACTTTCCTGTAACCCTCGCAAGAATAAGATAATCTTTGTAAGATCCCATTTTTGTACATTTCAATCCTTTCCCACTTGAAGCCTTCGTTTATGATCAATCAAGCTGACCTGCCCCATACGATAATATTGTCATGAATGTGTAACGTCATGAAAATGACCTTGGTAACGCTGCACTGCTTAAATATATTCATAAACTCGGGATTTTTAGTTACTTTTTCGACGTTTAAAACCACAATTCCCTCCAAGTCAGTTTTAGTGATAAACGGAACATTTGCAAATAGACTGTTTAGAAATGTTATAACTTACAAAATTAAACCATCCAATGACGGAAGCTCCCGTCCTAACGCTGCAACAACAACAGAAGGTTTTCCTCTTCAGGCAACATCTTGCAGTTCTCGCCATTATGGCGTTTCTTGAAGCTGTACAATGAGAATCAAGTCATGCGATTTGTACGAAACTGTAATCAATACCTACACTATACTTTCTCAACACTTTACCAAAAATTGTTAAACATCCAACTGCGTGATTTGGAATTGAATTGTTCTTAGCCTTTACTCTACATATGTGCGTGTGTTCTGAATTACAATCTGCTCACAAACCTGTTTTTAACAAAAACCTTCTCGCGTTTCCTTTCAGCGGTGATATCGGGAAGGACGCTGAACGCACTCGAGCCGAGAGCTTTGCGAACATAACCCCAGGCGTTTTGACAGCCAATCAAAGCCGAACAAACAACGTTAAATTACAAATATCTTTTGTCACAAACGTTAACAAAGACTATTAGCACCTGAAGATCGTACTAGCATTTGAATATTTTTGCTTAAAAAGTCTTATATTACTAAACGAGAAAATCTTCAGAAAACACAGATGCAACGCTTTAGTATACTCCACAGAAAAAGAGAGGAGGCATCCAACGGTTGGTCTCAGGAATCTCAATATCTTTCTGAACTTTTAGACATTTTTAAACAGTTCACTGTTTGTAGATTTTATTTTAAATTTATCAAATCAATACGTTGGGAGCAACAAAGGTCAAACAATTTCTAACTGTGACGTAACTATCTGCAAACTGAATAAAAATGAGATGATTGTAACCACCAGACCGTGACCAACAATTGATTGCGGCAAACTGCTTTCAAGTATGAATCGCTTTCCGGTAAATTCCACTGCAACAGAAACCTCTGACATTAAAGACATTCATTTGATTGGCCACACTTTCAAAAGAGCAATGGTCTTTTATAAAATGCACACTTCTTAGTGAACGTGTCATTTACATGGCCCGTTTCTTTGTGGCTTAATTGTGGCTTTTTATTTGCTGCGTAACGCTTTAGATTGTGGCTTTCAGTTGCCCTATGTTGCAGAACCTTTGGTTCTCAACACGTATTTGAGAGAAAGACTAAAACTAACGTTATTTGAACATTATATTATATTTGTTGTGTGTAATATTGTGCGTGATGTGTGTTTTATTCGCATGAAAACTTGTTCTCTGAAAAACAGCAAGATTCACCCAAAACTAAAACAAAATTTATTAGGAAAATAAAAACTATTCTTAGAGATGAGAAACCCTAAAACCAGTACATGATGTCATGGAAAAAGCAGCGTGAGAAAATTTGACGAATGTCAGAAGTAGTTATAAAGAAAAAATAAAAATACTTTTAATAATCTCCGGAGAAGGAAAATTCCATTACGTAATGACTACGTATGACTACGTATGACTACGTATGACTACGTATGACTACGTATGACTACGTATGACTACGTATGACTACGTATGACTACGTATGACTACCGGAGACAGAAGCCAGTAGGAAGGATGAGAATCAGGTCATAATTACGCACAAAAATCAACTTGAAAGAGAATAATTAAAGAAATAAACCACACACAGCACCTGCGAGAACCTTACTAAATTCCGAAAATAAGCCACATTTCGTGCAAACTCTAAAAAAGCTGGAAATCTTGAGATCCGGTTGCTTTTGGATAACTGTGATCGGATGGAAACAGGGCCGGCGTTAGCAAGTGCGGGGCCCGATTTGAAACACTTTTGCGGGGCCCCACTCAGTTGTGTGTAAAAATAGTTGAGGTCGTGCATCAAGGCTTAATGATAAAAATCGGTGATGTTGAAAAGGCGAGGGTCGAAAGGATGAAGCCAAGACCTCTCCAACAGAGACTTCAATGGACGACGCCGCAAAACCCAATAAATCAAAGCATTATAACCCTCATTAACTCTATGGCCAGGTACCTCCCTGACCAGAAAGGAGGTTTTGAGTGTAGTACTTGCAGAGAGGGGATAGCCAGTTGAGTGCTGTGCTGGTGCATATCCAGATCTGAAAAGTTTGTAGTAGTAGCAAAAAATTCCATGTTTCCAGGCCAGGAATATTAGCCATGGATCACCTACATTGACCGTTGCGATCGGCTTGCCTGGCGATGCATCAGACTATAATGAAGACAAAAGGTCGGCAGTTGCAGCGCGCATGCAAAACAAAGTGGTTGTCGAGAGAGCCAACAATGAGAGCTAGAAGTGAGATTTTGGCTATTTAGGCCGCACTGAAGCAGCTGTCAGGAAATAAAAATGATGCAATGCGCGTTGTTTTGCTGCGACTTATAAAAACAAAAAATTTCAACATGCTGCTTTCCTTTTGCCAACATTGCTACGTCACCTGAGAGAACTCTGCAAAGTTTTTCAGGCTGGATATTTCAACTTTGCACAGATGAAAGCTTCCGTAGAACTGTGCATCAGTAAGCTCTCTGATGCCGCTGCTGAATCCGAGCTTAAAGGTAATTGCGAAAAGTTTGATGATGAATTAAGGAAACTTAGAACGCCTGTTGTTTTGGCTGACTCGTGTGTGTCAAGTGGCATGGTGTTTTGAAATGGCACTGAAATATGGGCAAATTGATCATCCCCATAGACAAAAAGGGAGACAGCAATGAATGAACCAACCACGAGGGCATCTTTTTGCATAGTCTCCCAAGAAGAGTGTATGCCAAGATGCCGCAAAATAATTGAACCAAAGCTGGACATTACCAGGTGTTGATGGGTGCCTCTTGCTGGCCGTCAAGTAACTGTATTCCTGCTCAGAATATTGTGTCCGTGTCGACGGAGTTAAACCACAACTGCTCAGCTTTGGTGTTCCTCTTCATAGTCTGTATCAGGGTTCTCCAAATACGACTCGCGGAACAAATCTGACCTACGAAGCCATTTCACCCGGCCGCAAAACATATTTTGCTAATAATGAAAAAATAATGTATTTTCGAAAAATCTGTTGATTTGGTAGATTGTAATATATTCCGAAAAAGTCACATGACGCAAGATGTCTGGCCCTCGAACTGTTATGCAATAGCTTATGTGGTCTCTCCCAAAAATTTGGAGAGCCCTGGTCTATATGAATTGGATAAATCACCTACGTCCAACCCAAATGGCTTACTGAGCCAGAAATTATGTCACTATCTTAACCAGGGCAGCACATTGAATGACATATTATTGAGGGCCGAACATTCAGTGGCTTAGTTTGATCTTACCAAATTAAATTTAGCTTAAGCTAATATACTGAAAGCGTCCGAATCCGAACTGCAATGGTAACAGACGTGATAGTGGCACTGAAGGCCACCTGCATCAAAAATGTCAAATTCAAGATCATCAAAATAAGGACAGGTTGTCGGTGTGGGATACTTTTACCACAGCGGAAACCTAAACTGGGCCGCACAAAACCTTCGACTGGGCCACATGCGGGCCGTAGGTCGGACGTAGTTGGGATAGACAGTCACAGACGAGTC
>JGI24021J15306_10005107_pt1 | contig 15491 bp, 9 predicted proteins | sample Ectturendosymbi1_FD_15306 | JGI IMG/M metagenome (IMG submission 15306)
AAGCTTTTGATGCGTAAGCCAAAGAAATACTTCAGTGCAAATCAATGACACTGCATACGGAACTGATAGATGACATAATTTGGATTTCTACATCAGAAATATCAAATGAACGCATTCGACAAACACTAACTTCAGCTTTGGAGAACAGTGGCTTGGAACTAATGTTCCGACAAGCTTGCACTGACGAGAAAACAGGCCAAGTTGTATTTCTGGACGTCAATCATTGCGTAACCATTTAATTTAATTTAATTTATTTGTTTGTTAGCAGACACGAAGTCCATAGTATGAACACACACACTCTGCAGAACGCAGGTTGATAAAAACAGACAATACAGAACGTAGTACAAGACATTGAAGCCGGCGATATCACAGGGTTACAGACACTTTTTGCAACTGCATTGAAGACAGAACTATAGGGTTACAGACACATTCTTAACACTATTGTTAGCAAAAACGTAACACTTGTTACAGCACTACTGCGGAGTAGGGCGCTAATTACTAACTTGGTCTAGTCTAGGTAATATCATTAATGATATTCAACGCAACATCGGAATATAGAGTTATATACTTGTATGTCTTTTGAATCACGACAAATTTTCAAACAAATATTTTATTTAAAACAAATAAATGTCATCACGGGGACCCCTTGCAGTGGAGGGCCCGGGGCAATTCCCCCCGTTGTCCCCCCTTAATCCGGCCCTGCTTGGGACTCCTTCTTTTCAACATCTGCATCTCTGACTTGCAAACCATCATCTCCAGAAAATATGAATACGCCGACGACCTACCAATCATGCATGCTGATGGAGACTGGNAAGCAGTGGTGGGAGTGCTCAGCAAAGACATGGCGACTATGGATAATAACCTCAAGACCTGCGGAGGTTAAAACTTAGCACTACAAAAACGGTATCAGCAGTCTTGCATTTCAACAACTAAGAACCTAAACGTAAGCTAAAAGTCAACTTCAACGACGAAACCCTACCTTTTTGCTTCGAGCCCAATACCTTTAAGCAGGGCCAGTGCTAGCAGATGCGGGGCCCAATGCAAGAGCTAGGCGCGAAAGCCTCTGAGTCAGGGAACGAGTTTGCTAGAAAACTTTATGGGGGACAAACCTTTATTGTTTGCGTATCGATGACGTCACCATGTTCACTCAACCGTATTAAGACCTTTTTGTAAAATTGGCAAAATCGGGTCAAATTATGGGAAACACGTATTTTGGGGGGTTTGGGGACTATGGCCTAAGTGTCCAGATCCCCTGGCCCATGGTGGTGGTACAGCAACTGGTACTGTGTAATGACGCTATATCTAGCACTGCATTTAATATGAAAACACATCAATTCTGAGAGTTGGGCTTAAATAGACGTAGGCCTAATCATGTTCAAAAATTGTGATAATCAATTCAAATTTGGTCAGTTCCGAAATAAAATGTACTGCTACTAAAAACACAAGATTCACACTAGAACCACTAAATCACATAGATCCGATCAAAAACAAGCCACAAGATCTTTTGGTAAATATTAGCGGTGGCCGCCGTGTTCTGTGCATTACAGGCTACACACTAACACGGTAATTCGACTCACAAGAACATGACCCAAATCAGTCACGTGATAGAGCGACGTTTATGTACACACTTATTTTGTTATTTCGAATGAACCAACACAATCATCAACAATCATGATAACTCAGTTCACATAATAAATCTGTACACTGTGTCTGTAAATAAGGCAGTCATAATGCTCATTTTATGCTGGGGGGACGGACTGTCCCCACTGTGCCCCCCTTAAACACGGTCCCTGTTGGGAGTGGTGTTTTTTGTTTTTTTTTAATTTTTGGTGACGGCAGTTGGCGGCAGGCCGAAGCCTGAATTGTGCTTCTTGCCGGGGCGGTTGAGGTGACCAAGGAGCGTTACGGCAATTCACTCAGTGGATCGAACACCCAACCTTCCAATTGGGAGGCGGACACTTAACCACTGAACTATTGCCGCCCCAGGTGTTGTTATGACGACATCGCGCTCAGTGATCCGTGCTACAATCTTTTTGATGAAGATGTTTCAGCAAAATGGCCTATATCAAAAAGGACGGCAAATTATTGGAGCTGATCTGCATGCACATGATAACACAAGTTTCTTTTATCTGTGCATGGACATCGCTCATATCTCCCCTAGCTACGTCCATGTTTATGACTAACAGCATGCTGCTGTGGTGGACATAGACAATGTACCGCTACCACTCGTAATTAAGCCGAAAGTTGTAAAGGAAGTTCTGAAATGAAGATCCGAGCTGCAAGCGCAAGTAAAAATCAAACCGAACTGACAAGCGAATTTAGCTTACAATTGAATAGCACTTTCGTTCGAAGAATGAAGGACTTGGAGAAAACTGCTAACATGAACTGATTAACGTTCTCGCTTTCGGTAACCACAAGCGCAGACCCGTTCTTGTATGATGGTAACGGCTGGGTGCACGATGAACTACCCGCTTACGACGAAAAAAACAAACTTCGCAAGGGAGCAACCCACGCATCCGACCAAAGTTCCCCCAAAAGCCTAACTTTATAGTGATTCTTAATGCATGGCGTTGGATACAAATGCAAACTGTTCTTTATGAATTAGAAATGTAATGTACAAAGATTTTACAACTACCACGTCACAGATGTAGAAACACTTACCGAGCGTAATATATAATTCGAATGGTTGACAGATGAAATAGAAACATATAGCCACTCAACATACTGTAACGATAAACAGGAACGAGTGTGTTGGATGACATTCAAAATTTTTGTCTTGCCTACAGTAGTTAAACTGCAGTGCAACCTTAAGTGCCCTTTATATATATGTACCTGGGCTTTGATGTAGTGTTTTTTCTACCTATTTAGGCTCGCAAATGGGCAAAACACAATTAAAGTTTGGTGTAGCGGCAAATGACAAAAGTGCTTGTACGATCGACAAATCAGGCGGAACAATTTCGTGGACAAAGGAAAGCAGGCATGTTTAAGTTCGCACACTTCACAAAATTTTGCGTTGGTTTGCATGATATAGTTGGCTACCACGTAGCGGCGTATTACCGAGTGAAAAATTTTGAATTTATTCATTAGATTTTTTGCCGGCCGGCAAAAAGCGTTACGAACCTGGACATAACTATAAATAATGGTACCCATCCGTGCCAGTGCTAGTTCGCCTACCGAAAGTTGCGACCACTTGCCGTAGGAAAATACCCTGCGAGGTTTAATGCTTGCAAAGCCTCGGATTATCTCATCGTACTCGAGCTGAGATGCAACTTGAATCCAACGAGCAATCCTTCGTTAATCTTTGCTCAGCCTCAAGCCATTGGACACTTGCCTTTAAGCGATAACTGGACTTATCATGCTTAGCTGATCTCACAATAGCATTGGACCGGTCAGAAAATCCATCAATGGATAGCGCGGCATTAATATCGAAAAAAGCTTACAGCAAAAAAAACATCCGATTTTTTTACAGCTGACTACACCAGGCATTTCCTTCGCATCACCGTTCCATTGGATAGTTTATGCTCATAGCAGTTTGAAAATTTCCTGCCTGCTATATCTTTGGGAAATTCATAATGCAAATCAAACTTATGTGGACCTTTCTCGACTAGAAAATCCCGCTGAGCTGTTGAAAGACGTTTGGGCCAAGACGCAGGATCCTCCGATGAAGCTAACATTAGGGCTGTCGCTTTACCTCCCGGAATCTGAATCACACTGCTGGCCCAAGGTAGAACATGACGTAGCATGTTCAGCAGCTTGCACAGGAGATACAGGAAGATTATGTAGAACTTGATCATTCAGGGAGCTGAGTTACTCACTATCTGATTGCTCAATCTCGGTATTGCTGTATTCTTCTTAGCAATGAATTTTTATTGCTCCGGGGTCACGCTATTTTTTCACTTTCCTATGTTGCTTTAACCTTCCTCTTTTCATTGCCGCTACGGTAGCTTTTATCTACGTCACGATGTTTTGGAATTCTTTTGTAATGTGGAACATCTAAGTTTCGCTAAAGAATATCTAGTTATTTCGGCAAAATCGACAGCAAATACATTGAAAAATCCTTCAATTTTGCAGTTTGTTGCATCAGTTTTGATTGGCGATTGAAGGTTTTAGAATCATTTGCGATTAGATGGGATTTCAAGCTTTGTCTTGGTAACTTCCCTACAAGCTATAATTTCTGACCGAAGGATTATACTGCCGCCAGCAGTAATCCACAAAAGCATAAAAACCGTTCCTTTTGTAGGCCCATGTATGCATCACAATTGTGGCGTCATTTCAGGAAGTCATGCATGCAGAGATTGCGTGTGGCCTATAATTTTGGATGTAGAGCTCTATACAACCTGCCCTGGAGAGCGAGTGTTAATAGGCACCAGGTTCAATGTAACATTCCTACCTATGAGGNCCTNTTACGAAAACATACGTACCTGTTTCTCGAAAGATGCAGGAAGTCTACCAAGAAGTGGTTACGTGCTTTGATGCAGTGAGATTGTTTGTAGTCGTCCCTATTCTTTGAACACTACAGTCGCATTTTACTCTGTGAATGAGTGACCGAACATTGCAGTGTCTGCTTGATTGATGGCGTGTCATGTCACAACGCATTCGCATTTTACCTGGCCTCGGCCAGTTTAGGAATTGGCGCCCTATTCCGCAGTGGTGTTGTAACAAGTGTTACGTGTTAGCAGAGACGTAGTGCTAAGAAAAGAGGTGTGGGAACGCCTTTCCCACCCTACTACAAACGTGATTTAGGTTAAAGTCTAACTGCAACACCAAACATTGCTCAGATGCCTTTACACGCAAAAATCTCCTTAGTTTTCGCAATACACTACATGTAGAAATTTAAATTAAAAATTCTAAATTATAAAGCAACCTTACTATCGGCCAGAAGGTGTGGGAACGCGTTCCCACGCCAAAAAATGTTTGGGAACGCCGTTCCCACGCGTTCCCACCCCACTACACCCCTGCGTGTTAGATAACAATAGTGTTAAGAATGTGTCTGTAACCCTGTATTTCTGCCTTCAACACAATTGCAACAAGTGCCTGTAACTCTGTGATCCCGCCGGCTCCAATGCGTTGTAAAACGTTCTGTTTTGTCTGTTTTTATCGACCTGCGTTCTGCGGAGTGGGTGTGTTTGTACTATGGACTTCGTGTCTGCTCACCAAGAAATAAATTAAATTAAATGAAATTAAATTGAAACTCTATTTTCGCTTCTCTTTCTTGGGGTCTCTGAGTTCTACTTAGAAAGTTTCTGGTCCAGCGAACAAGGAATTTCAGCGAAAAGCGAAGGCACGCTGTTTGCGTTGTAACTGCCGGGTTCCCTTTTTCCGCGCGTGTGAACTTTAAAGTTGATTCGTAACTGAGAAATAAGGGTTATCCAGTGTTGGACGTCCTGTTCATTCAATAAGTCTAACGCTTGAGAAGATAAAAGTCTGGGTAGAAAACTTGAAGCAAACAATATGCGCTGCTTGTTTTTATACTGCAAAATTACTAAGGTTAAATGTCCGGGAAGTTTCGTGGCGTTCCATTTTCTGTCTTTTACGCTTATTGAAGTGAAATGCACCTGAACATTTGCTTATCAGTAAGTTTTAACGCCAGAGGTTATACATCAGGATTGTGGTGTTTTTTAAAGCAGAGAGCCTTTTATAAAAATTTGACAAAGCAAGACGAGCACTTAGCACGTAACAACGCTTAGCAGAAATGAACGTTCAGAGAAGCAGTCAAATGGGCGTAGGTCAGCTACAGCGATTAAGAAACAAACAAACAGTATGAATGACAAACGAACTCCTTATTGCCGATATAAAAAGTTGTCAACCATGCTGCGAAGAGGATTTGCAAACGTATTCTCTTAAGAAAAAATATTCAACGTGGAGAATAGACTGTTAGTCTGCATCGGAATGCACTTCAGTGCTTTCAAAAACATTTGCAACACCAGAATAAATCTCAGACGATACTGCAATATATTCTTTCAGCGTTTTATCCAGCCTTGATTTCTCAGAGATTCAACACCTCCATTTATCAGATACGATGAACACACACAGGTTTATGGTCGTTTGACTGAAAATCTATCAAAGAACAGGCTGTTAAAGTTATGGCAAGAATATGACAATCACGTATTTATAATTGCTTTAAAGTATGGTAAGTGATGTGTGCAATTGTGTGTACAAGAATTTTTTAACATTTCGTTAAAGAGACCAAGCAAAGACATTGCTGGCATAAATTCTGTAAATCATCTCTTATTCCAGATTCACGAAGTGTTATTACTTGGGATTTTCACAGGTCTTGAAAACACACAGTTTGTTGATAAATTTGTGAAGTGATGTTAGAAAAGAAGAAATGATATTACCTGAAATATCGGAGATTTGCATTTGCTCTGTTACTTTTACATTTATTTTTACTGTTTGAAGTTTTTATGACTCCATAACGGCCGAAGCTATCAATTTATTATTTTTGTTTTTTCAAAGTATAATGATTTCCTATGCTGTACGTATTTCTGAAGCTGTGAAGCATCTTGAGTTTTTCTGAACATTGATTCTGCTTATTCTTCAAAACGTACAAGTCCAAAACTCTACCTAGCGCTTTAGCTCTCAAATTAATTTTACAACACCTTCTTCACATTTTAACATTTTCCTCACATCATTGTATTGATAAAATCCGTTATTTTGGATTTTGTACCTCATTACTTTGCAACACATGTCATGTTTCCATATGGCAACGCTATAGTAGTTGTAGCAGTGGAATAACAAATACATTTGTAACTGTTTTCCTGTAAAGCGAAAGGCAGCAGCTCATGGAGCATGTTCCATTGAAGCAGGCTTGTCATACGTACTGTAACAAATCAGGTAATGCCCAGCTTTAATTTATTTTCGCACTTACTATTACGTAAGTTTGTGGATATATTGTAAAACAAAACGCTGCTGACAATGAGATTTGTGTTCTCGATCGCAGTCCTTGCTCTTTGTTTTATTCGTTATTATGAAACGTTTTATAAAAGGTACTTGCAATTTTTCTTGTTTATTTGTAATGATGCGAACAGGTCACGTACAAATCAGAATTCAACTTACTACGCTGTCCGCCTAATGGATGTAACATCCCTGCCTCCTTACCCTCTTTTTACCACATGGCAATGAACTGACAAAATGGTTATTTCGGTCGCAGCGTACATCACCCCTAGACCTAATGATGACGATTCGTGTCTCTAAACGTAATTCATCCAGAGCTCCACAGTTGTTTGAGCGATATTGTTATTGTTTGAGAGGTCTAACAGCGTACATCTCCTTGGAAGCAGTGGGCATTGAAGAAGGTGTCCAGCTGCGTCCTCTGCGGAACCACACCTACACAGAGTCGGGCCACTGTAGAGACCCCACTGAGCAAGTGCGCTTATACTTCTGACAACTCCGGTGCGAAGTCGACTGAGACATTTCCACTATGCCCAGGAAGCCAGGTGACCGGGGGCAAGTGCTTCAGCTGGCTCGATATTTAGGGCCGGTTTCGGGGGGCCAACTCTAGACCTAATGATTATTTCCCCTCCGCACTTTTAGGTCCCTTTCCGAATTTTGCAAGATATAATTAAATTCAACTTCCTGTCGAAATTTATGCGCAGAAGTGTCGTCGTGGATTTTGAAAATTTTCCAGGCAGTGCGCACTGTCCCGTCTACTAACCAGGTGAAAAGATTCCACCACCAACTCCTACAGGTAACGGATTTCCTTAAGGCCAAAAGTGGTGAGAGGTGTTTAAGGAAGAAAGAGACAATGGAAACTTTACTATATCTGCTGGAAAAATTAGTGTGGATCTTACTCTTTTTCAGCGCCAGCTGTGAAACAATAGAAGACCTTGAAAATCAATTCAAACACGCTGCAGTAGTTAATGCGAAAGGATAGTTAGCTATTAAGGTATCAACAAATGGGGAAGAGAAAAAGTTAAAGCAATCAAAAAAGTTTACCAACGGTAACTGGTTATTTCAAGTTTGTTTCTTGACACTATAATTCATAAAAAGTTAACGTTGTGTCCGTTCAGCGCCCAGATTGAATTTGCAAGGAGAAAGAGCTTGATATGAAGGCTTTTCTCGAAATGGTAGATTCAGAAAAATACAACGAAAAGAAACTAAAAACATTTGGTTGGAGCTTATTACAAAAGAAATGAAAAAAAATAGGTTGGAGATTTGCTAAAATGCTTTGACGATCTACATCGCAATAAGAGCATGCGAAACATTCACGAAGTAATGAAGCAAAGTTAGAAAAGTTAGAAATAATGATTCTGTTAATGGGTTGTGAAACCAAACAAAACTAAAATTGAAAAAATTATCTTGTTGTCCAGGTTGATCAATTGTTTTTAAATGATCCTTTTCGAAATGTGTTGAAATTCACAAATGGCGATAATTTTATAGCGTTGTGAAGTTGATATATAGGCGACAGGATTATCTGAAAATTTGAGATATCAGGCGGAATGTTGTTTGCGCCCGTAATTTTCAAAGGTTGGGATTTTTAGTTCTTGATCAACGTATGCAGCTGAGCCTTGGCTGAAAGGATTTAAAGCAAATAATATTGAATTAATTTGGTTGATATATATGGGCATGGTTAGCACAAATAAGAAAACTTTGTATAGTCAAGAGTTTACGCTTCACCAGACACACCCAAGACTTTGCTATACGTATTTGATAATGTAGAATACATATATCTAGGTTTTTGAGTTCGTGAAGCTCGTGTTACATGCATGAGCATCGTTTGTGCAACTTCAATGCATTCCCAGAACGAAACATTCAGCAGAAAGAAGCAGGGATAAGTTCGTCTCTTCAACATGGCTTCGGTTTCTTCTTGTGTTTTATGCTGCAATTTAGGTTTGTTTTGAAGGTATGGATGAGCAATTTTCTTTCTCATAAGGAATTTTCAGTCCTGACTGTTAATTTTTCATTTTACTCATTCTGCTTGTCGCAGATGTCGTAATTTTAAAGTGGATAACACGAAAACTAGACTGCATGTGAAATGTTTCGCTAAATTATTACCAACGTTTGAGAAGAAAAGATATACCTGGCTTTGTAAGCGATACTGCCATTTCAGAAAGCGTATATCGATTTGCCTATTTTAATTTATTTTAACTATTCTCTTACGTTATCTGTATTCCATCGCGAACTGACATTTGAGCAAGTTGAATTATTTTTTTGTCGCGAGTACTTCCTCAATCAAAATTGCTTTTGCTGTTGAAACTATTGGGTGCAGATTTTGATTGCACTGAAGCTACGTAATGTGTGTAAAAAAATCGTAACTAAGGTGAGGAATTGAAAATTAAGGCTTGTTGGTGAATGTGGGCATTACGTTTGTAGATTTTGATTTAATTTTGCGTTGCAACGTTTGCTAACTTTTTCGTACGCAAGAAAAGATCTATATTTTGTATTAGCTCACCTTATCTATAATAACTGCGGGACCTTTCTGGAATTGAAAAGCTTGAACTAGGAGAATTAAAACTAGTCCAGACTCTCGAGCCCTCACTTCCAGAAAGAATCATACAAGAAAGATTTCACTTTGCAGAGAAAAGGTTAGAAAATCTCATGTAAGCACACAAGAGGAAATGAAAGTGGCAATGATGTACCCGCAACCAGGGGAGAAAACTGGGCAATTGCTCCCCCCGAAATTTTTAAAAACAGGTTTAGTTGTTAGGTACAAGTCACAATAATTTTGCCTCCCCCGAAAGTATCAGCTGGTTGCGGGCCCGGCTAATTTTAAATTTGCGTAGTTTCCCTTATGGCAAACAGCCATTTTTTTCATAAAACCTATAGAAAAAAAGCTCAGTTTTGTTAACACAAATCAGATTTCTCATAGCACAGCCTGCTTGTGGCAGCAGCTTGCGATGAACGACCTCACGTCAGTATTCTTGAATCAGTATTAGTCTTTATCGGTGATTGTTGTTTGGCCAGCAGAGAAATGTAACTTTTTCCACAAGGATGAACCATCACAAATGGCTGACTCTACATTTTCTGATAAATAGGTATTTTCACGATAATTAAGTATTCTTTGTATATACCTTGGTCACAGGGCACAATCGTGCATGGAAAAAACGTTTTAATGACAGGACATTCGTGGAAGTTTAGGAAGAGGACAAATATAAAGCATGAAATCCAGTGCAAGCTTCAAAACTACTATTACTTGTACAAAACGTTGATGTGACTCATGCAACTTGGCTAGGTCTCTTTTTACGAAAAAACGAAAACATTTATGGTTTGAATTTTAGTGAAGTGTTTGATGATCCGTCATTATATGAACTAGTAACTACATTTACAGAGCAGTGCAACAACTTCAAAATATAAGTCGGTAAAATCTTGTAAACACAAGAAGATCATACAGAAAGTGATCGGTGCAAGCTAAAGGTATGAAAATCCCTTACGGCCCCTGTTGAAGAGATGAATGTTAAGTACGTGTGACACGTGGGTTATTAAAGAGAAATATCAACTTGCAGAGAATGAGAAAAAGTGGGCTCAAAAATTCGTTGTGCACGACACTGTGACAGGTCGAAATTTGCAAACCCATAGTGCCGTCTTGATTCTAAAACTTGATAGCATCACCTTCGAAATCAACTGCAACATTAATTATAATTTTACTTACGCGGTGATTAGTCTGTTTTTGGTTTGTTCCTGCATCTTGGGAAAAAATGAGTATTAGGATGTCCGTTGTGAAACAACGAAAAATTGCATTGAAACTTTTTGTGTAAAATCCATGGAAACCTAGCTTTTGAATATCGCCAAGAATGTTTGCTTTTTGAGTAATACAATAATTCTGATTTTTTAAACAAAAAGCAAATTATTTTGTTGTTGAAGATTCACAAGATGTATTTGCAGCAGCCAGGGGATTTATTTTCCAGGTTCTGACGCACGAAAGTAAGTTACGGCAATGGGAGCCAAAATGTCCAATAAAAGTATAAGCATGTTTATTTGTGACTGCATGCTTCGCAAGGACAAGTTTAAAATTGGCTTTTTTTCGTTGATTTCTTCATCACAGTTTTCCTCAAACCGGTGTTGATTCGAATCTTGGGCTTATACGAGAAACCTCGAGGAACTGATTTACTTCCAGTTTGCTTCGAGTGAGCTCGTTTATGATTTTTCTCTGCCCGTCATATCTCCTGCACAATTACGATTTGTTGATCGTATGACAGCGTTCATTGTTTTGTGTGGAATTGTTTTCAAAAACCTACTCGTGTTTTCAGAAAAGTTTTTGAAGGTAAAAACTTGTGCAATGCTGGTGAATTTGGTTCTATTTGTGGCGGCGGTGACGTCAGTAGACGGACAAACGGAGACAACGACAGATATCTCAAGTAAGTGCCAACAGTATCTTGATTTGCCTGTTCTGCTGTTGACCTGATCAAAAGGTGCTTTCATTGCTGACATTTATCAAAGAAATTTGAATACAATAAAGCTTTCTTAAGGTGTTCACTAATGATTTGCTCGTTATCCGTCGTGCGTCTGTCGCCATAAGACTTTTAGGAGCGTATGGTTCACAGATTTGTGTGGACAATTTTTTCTACTTTATTTGTTAAGAACCTGTGGGCCAACATGACGGCAACGTTTAACTAAACACTTACCGTTGCATTCTTTGAAAGAGTATGGATAAATAATTTTAGATTAAGAAGTTTCTCTAACTAATTTTCAGCAACATTTTCAAGGTTCTGTTGGATTCATCCGTTGTTTAACGAAGGTCTAATGGTAAAACGTGTGTGGAAATCAGTCCGCGGCAGTTAAACCAAAAGATTATTTGTTGTTAAAAATTTTGCCTAATTTTATTAGCGTGTCATAGGTTCAACTAAAATGAGTGATTGTTTGATAGCATAAAGAAAAAATTGCCAAACCTAATCCTGGACTGGATTTCAAGCGAGTCTGAAACAAAAAATTCTGTGAAAAAAAATTTGTTTAAGCAGAAAAAATACAATAAAACCTTATCAAAATGCTGATAAGAAATACAGTATACTGTTTATTTTTTTCACAAAAATCATCAGTCTTTTGACTATGCAGCAATAAATAGTGTGTATGGTGAAAACATAGCCATGTTCCAATGAACACGTTACCTAAAATGGCCTTTCACTGCTTGATGAATTTTGTTGTGCGCCTGGTATTGTATGAATTGACGTGTTGTTGCAAAGAATGTCTGCGTGAAAAACAGAAAAGAATGTGTGCGTGAGAAAGGCTAGCCGTTCTGCATGACCTGTGCAAGCTGCAGTTTAGTCCAACGAATTTCTTTCTGTGGAAACCACCTTAATTCTACCATGTATGCAGATGACTTCTAACAGCAGACTTTAAACAGAAGACATTTGCATACAAGAAAACCTCCAAAAACAACTTGATGCACAATTTTGCTCTATGTTGTTTTGACAAAGTTGCCACCATCAAAGCACGATGCCATCATCAGAAAGCAGTACTTCTTATTTTCGTTGTTTTAGTCACGGCCTAAGTTAGAACCATATACTTGGGCGTCGGAAGGATTTTTTCCAGGGGGGGCACTAGAGGATTTTTCCAAATTTTTTCCAGGGGANGCCAAAAGTGGTGAAATTTGTTTTTTCCCACTCAAAACTAAGAAAACAACCTTTTTTGCAAAAATTTCAAAATCCAGGGTGGGCCCTGCCCCCCTTTCCGACGCCCATGACTGTATAGCTCGACAACGTTTAAATATAGGGTATAAAGCACAATGAAAGAATTCATAAATAATCACCAGTGATGCGGTTGTCAGAATGGAGAGTGTTCACCTGATGGAAAATGCGGAGAAAAGCTCTTTCAACCAAGCATTTTTGAGTTCCTGATAAAAAAGGAAGGTTTCTTAAAGCCTAACCACGCGAATCTGAAAAAAAACAGGATAAATAACCACGTGCGCAGCTTCAGAAATTAAGTTTATATAAATATCAGACGCAATTGCAGAATTACTTTGGGAGGTAAAGCAAGTAAGTTTGAATGTGATTGAACTGTTTGCAATGGAGCGTGCGCGGGCACGATTGTGTGCTTCGTGAAACACAAAGAGCGAAACCAACCAAGCAAAACTGTCGCAGTGAGCACAGACCTTGCCTTACCTATGCAGCCAGACACTTGTGTTTGCCTACTGAAGCATTTTAACTTTTTTGGTTGTGTAATGATTAGTTCCTGTTTCGTTTTGCAGACGTTGTTGCTTGACAAGCGCGGACAGTATGCTGATAAAAACTTGGTTCCATATTGATTCAAATCATGGTTCTGAAAAACATGTGTAAGAAGCTCTGCTGGTTGCGGCAGCAATTCTCTCCCCAGTTTCAAAAATATGACCAGTTTTCAATATTATCAAGTACACGAAACTAATTCGATTACATCAAATCAAAGATTAAAATTCCACTGTCAGTTACACTTCGGTACCATACTGCAGCAAAATTGGAGCACGTTTTCAGAGGGTATCCACTGAATTCTAGCACGTAGTTTATTTAAAACCAATCGTTTTCACCAAAAAAGGATGCTTCATAATGTGCAGGGTAGAAAAAAGCTGCATGAATGTTTCAATTTTTCATAGCACATCAACCTTTTAAATTTTATTGAGCTCTTGCATTATGAAAACATTAACTTATTGGACGCATTCTTTGCCCGGTTACCTTTACACTGGAAGTTTTAATTCATATTTAAAACGCTTTCAAAATAATTGATTCTTTCATATTCCTTGATTTGCGTTGATCTTATTATAATACTGTAGTACATGGAATTTTAATTCGGGGCGTCATAACGAAATTTTCCATAGCAAAATATGCAGTTTAGATCTGAAGATTTTATGAACAATAAACGTGAGATAAATCTAAAATACATGTTTGAAATTATTGGGCAGCGTATCCACTGAGCATTTAGCATTTCTAAGGAAGCAACATCGTAAATGGCTTGACAAAAAAGACATAACAGGCTTTCGGTTGTGGCCATTTTCTGCAAATAACAAATCAAGGAAGTCATTTAATCTCTATGAATAATCTGCTTCTACCGACATTCAGCTTATTTAAAATATGACACATTTTGTGGACGGTACATTTGTCTTACCCACAATTAAATAGTCTTAGCTGAAACCTTCTGAAGTATGCGTTAGGAGCCATGCCTTTTTCCAATAAATTTTTTAAGCTAAATGTTAAAGCAGTGTTATGTTGGTCCTAGCACCAATAAATTTTTTTTCACTCCTATCTGATACCTGATACATAATTTGTAATTCTCTGCTTAAGATTGTGGTACGTTGCTGAATTGCGCCATGTATTTTGTCTCGTACAACAGAATGTGTCACGATCGACTGTTTGACTTATCTTGATCATTACTTAAAATATATAATAAAAAATTGCGCTATTAAACTAACCACTTTAAACTAGCCACTACTCGTTCAAAAGTATACGTAGTTTGGAACCCACGGTTTAAATTTGTAAATGAATTTTACCACATTTTTATCCTAAATATCGTGGTTCCAAAGGATTCGGCAATGATGTCTTGTTTGTTACATTTTTTACATTTCCAAATGGCGAAAATCAGTCTCAAAGGCTCTTTTTAAGGTGAGGAGTAGGTACAGCATGAAATCAAGATTAGCCTACTCTTTGCACTGAATTCGCTCATCGAAAGATGTGTTACGTATAGTGCAGTGCTGAGTTGATAAGTTCTTCCTTGTTTGCAGTTCAAAGTGCCACCAACGAGGCATGTGAGTGTTTTGTTCAATTTTGTGCTTCTGCATACTGAATTTTCCTTATCTTGTGACTATCAAACAGGGACCGAGTGTGATGTATTATTGTTTGCGTTTCCATGACGTCACCACGTTCGCTCAATCGTAGTACGACCTTTTTGTAAAATTGGCAATTATGGAAATTATATTTTGGGACCATGGCTCAAGTGTCCCCCTGGCTACGCTACGCCCATGGTCTTATGGCAGTTGCTTAGTATGTGCTAGTGCAGTAGCTTAATTGACAATGATTACTATGTATTTGCTTCTTTAATATGTATACACAATTTTAGCATTAGCACTTGAAGAGTAAGCTACATAACGCAATTCCAATAAACATGCATTTTCAGAGATACCATTATCTGGCATGGCTGCGCCCTACCATGCCCCGAAAGTGCGCGTTGTTTTTCATGTACTGTACATGGGGATCGTATTTAAATTATTTTACCAACCACAAGTCACCTTGCATCACTGGACCTCACAAATCTCTTGGCAATATCTTGGCATGGATAATTCACTTAACATATCCCGATGTACTTGACAAACAACGACATGATTTAGTCGTACTTGCATGGGTCAACCGGACGTGTGGCCAAGCGGTTAGAGCGCTCGCTTTGCGTCTGGTAGGTAGGTCGTAGTTCGACGGGGTTCGAATCTCGGCCAGGTACCAAGACCTTAAAAATGGGAACTTGCTTCAATCTGGCCAAGCGCTCGGCATGATGACTGTAGCAGCGAAACTCTCCAATGCGGATGCGATATTCGTCGGAGTCCGGTCGTGTTGCCTCTTGCCGGAACAACTTCGTCGATGACCCAAGTGCGTGCAGTTGAG
>JGI24021J15306_10005108_pt1 | contig 15486 bp, 9 predicted proteins | sample Ectturendosymbi1_FD_15306 | JGI IMG/M metagenome (IMG submission 15306)
CCCTGTTTGAGGTCTTTCAATTTTACGCGCGAACCTCGCATCCACTGAAAAAAGTGCGGCTGGAGAAGTCGGGCTTTACCTAGGTGTAAAAAACGTCTATCAATCTTGAAGTTTGATAATTTTTGGTCATCTGAGTGTTACAATTGTTCGGGGACAAAAAAATAGGTTTCAACAATTGTGAATGTATACTATTTTTAAAACGGACACTTCCATGCATTCCATGTTTGGGGGAGACCCATATTAAGTTGCAATGATGCAACATTTCCTTCACTTTTTTTCCTTTTTTCGCTTCTGCAACGCAACTTTTTCCACTCCGGTTATGTCCTCAAACCTCCGCAACCAAGCTCCGCTTACGGAGCTCCGCCTTTTAGGGGGAACCGAAAATTTCATTGTTGATAATTAATGTTATTATGTACCAAGCCAAGGCAATGTTGAAGAACCAGATACAGTAAAGATATGCTACTAGTACTGTATTCTGTACTGATACTACATAATATTGCAACATGTAATGGCTGTATCTTTTACTGTGATTGTATGTTTTTGCAAAATATAATGTATTACCTAGCATTAGTGGACTCCAGACGGTTACATGCCCAGAAATGCAAGTGTTCGCCCACACCATGTTAATTAATTTGTCAGGACCTTTGATGATTGTTTAGAAACAATCTGTATGGTTTCGTTCAATGATGTGCATCGTCATCTAATTTTTATCTGATCGCATCAAAAAACTGCTGCTTTTTATAAACCTTCATTTTTGTCCGTGTATGATGGCGACCGTCTGCAGTAGTTGTTGGTGTGTTGTATTGGTGTTTGTATTTCATCAATACTGTCTTGAGTAGCAACCTAGGCCTTTTTTATGCTTTGTAGCACCTCATGGTTTCTGTATTTTCTTGTGATTTCTACCACCCGCAGAATATCGAAGATGTGCGCAAATGTCAAAGATGTGCACTATCACTCCCAGAATGTAGAAGATGTGCGCAAGACAAACATGCAGTTGCGTAACAAAGGGGGCCCTGGGCGATACCTTTGGGGGCAGCACTTTGCTGATTAAAAATTAATTTTTGAAAGGAGTTGTTAAGTTCTTGCGTTTCGTTTATTATTTTTAAATAGATTTTTAAAAGCTCTAACTCTTCAATTTTCGTGTTTAGAAGCCCTAGACTGGTAGGCTATCCTGAGCGCATGTAACATGTGGCTGTGGAGTGAGCAAATTGATGAAATGTTTATTCAAAAGTCTGGGTCAAATCCAATGTGTTAAAGTGCTAAAGTGCCCTAGTGTTTATCTTGAAATCAAGGCTTTTTTAACACACCTTGCTTGGTGGACGATTGTGCCCCAGTCCTTACTCTTTCATTTATTACCAAAAAATGGTAAAAAAGGGGGCATTGTTTTGTTGTACCTTTAAGATGTATAAGTTTTTTAACATTTTGCCACAATACTTTAGAATCTTTTGTATTTTTAATAATAGTTTTCTCAAAGTAATCTCTTTTGGCATTTTTAATCAACCTACTAACTTGGTTCCTTTTTTATCAAAAAATGAAAAATTTTTAGTGGGAGTGTGGCACACGCTCGTAGTCCCGTACACGGCACCTATGGTTGTCAGCCTTAAGCAAAATATCTTGCAAAACATTTGAAATGTTAATGAAAACAATTTACATACACTTCATATTTATTGTTGTCTGTGTTTAGCAACTAACATGTATTCTGTAGCACTCACTTGGACCAACCACTTCGTATTTGATTTTCCTTGTGATATGGACCATGAGTCTGAAGTAAATAAACAAATGAAATAAATAAATACCTTGCAGAGCTTTCATTTTNCCATGTGTACACTTAAGTGTTATTCTAGCAATTTTGTATGTCTGCTGTGGATATCCACCTATTTAAATTTGGATATGGCCATGTTGAAAATTCCTGTCCTGTTAGTGACTGATGAATTTGAACTTTTGGATAGTATACGTGTATGCAGTAAAACCCTGTTTTCTCAAACATAATGCATGTAATGGCCACTACTCCAGTCAGTACTCGGTGACATGAACGTTACAGTACTGCTCTCTCGGTAAAGACATGACAGCAACATTACCTTAGCCTTAAATTGCGTAGTTGTTCCTGCTGTGGCCTTTTCCTTATGTAAAGTCGGCAGCTGGGGTTCTAATATCATAATTATATTCTCTTAATTGGTAGCTTTACTGTTTGGGTGTTTTGTTTAATTATGTTTTTTACTTCATGCGCTTCGCAGAGCTGATGATGCCATCTTAGTAGGCGAAATATACATTCTGTAACATCATAGCGAAATATATACTCTGCAACATCTTACTGTCTGATTCTTTGCCAGGAAAAGATTCTATCAATGCTAGCCTTGATGTGTTTATATGAATCGTCAATTGTGCAGTAAACTTGGCAAAAATATGAAAAAATGTACTGCCTAGTTTCCAGGTGTTTTTTGCATGAAAATAAAAGTTGGCATATTTTTGTGCTGTTTGGCATATTCTGAAACACAATTTGGCATATTTTGTCCTTGTGGACTTGGCAGAGTTAAAGCCTAAAGCAATTAGACTGTACAGCCACCTTAATTATTTGTTGTTTTAGGTCATAACGTTTGAACCCAAAAGCTTATCAAGTCATCCAAAGTATCGAAAGGCTTGGATTCTAGCTTATTTTCTAATAAAAACTAGAGCGAAATACTATCATCTAGTGGTGTGGTCCCAGGGCCAGATGAAGTGGGCCAAAAAGGCCAAAATTGTTCCACTTACGATGTCACTCACAAAAAATCCAAAACACAAAATTAAAAAAAAATTTTTCATTGCAGACTCGAAGACTTGCTAAGTCTGAAGGGTTTAAACAGCTCTCTAGCGCAATCGGCGGAGGAACTATGGACTTGCAAAGACACGTGTAAACTGTTGTGCTAAGCTGAAACCACACTGGCAGCTAAGGTGTTAACGATCACATGCACAGATTTGTTACAATTGGACCTAGGCTAATAACTTCTATCAGAAAATAAGTCCATAAAGCTTATATATTATGCATATTCAAACACTGAACTGAGTAGCAACTCAAAACAATTGCCTCACCTCAAGTTGCTTCCTAATCCCCCCACAGCACCCTCCCCAAACCACTCAACATTGAGTACTCGTAAACCTCGGTCAAGAGGAATTCAAGGGTGTCTTGAAATTCGCGCTTGATGAATTTTTCAAAATTTTCAATTGAAAGGTTCGAGTTCGAAACATAACTAATCTGTTGATATGGACAGTTGCGCGAAAACCTGTTTCATTGGCCATAGAAACAAACAAATTTGAAGCTTTACAAATCTGTTGAGTTTGGCATTAGAGGGTGAAAACCCAACTGAAAAATGTATGCTGTGCAAGAACATAGTCAGAAGCCTGCTGGCTCAGTGCTCTGAGCATCTGTCTCATAGTTCTGAGTTTTTGAGTTCTATTCACAATCCAGCTGTTGCTGTCAGAAAGGAACCTCACACCTAGCTGAGGTATGCTTGAAGCTGCTTCTTCTCTGAAGACATACGCTTGTATCATATTATGACATACGCTTGTATCATATTATGATATAGCTTGTATCATATTATGACTGTGCTGTGAGTCTCACAACATCATCTATTCAACTTCACATATATATATGACATGTAACATGCAAAAAACTGCATGGCAAAATGTGTTCATCCAGACACTGTATTTTAAATTAACAACAAAAGTTTTTCTGTACGTGCCTGGCATGAACTCTATTAAAATGCAGTAGGTGCCCTTTAGCATACTCTATTCTTACAGTGTACAATTAATAAAGAAATGCCCTTATTTTATCATTTTTCCACAAACTTTCAAGTGAGTCGGTTGCTCATCAACTCTCACAAACTAAAACATGAAGTTAATAGGAACAGTTTGTTGATTTTATATATATATATAAAATGCAGGGGTGCAAAATTTTCTGTGAATGTTAGTAGCGCACACATATAAACTTTGCCATACAGAATTCATATGCATAAATTATAAAATGTAAAAAATAAATAAAAAAGTTTCGCACATTCTAAGTTTTTGGTCATGCGGAGCGAGTGTGTGACTGCATTTTTGCACCCCTGATTTAATGTGTTTTCTATGACCTAATAAACTTTTATTTATGCACTCAATAACAAAGAAGTATAATTTCAATAATATTGTAAAAAATGTAACTTCTGTGCGCAAATTTTTTGGGTTTTGCCAGAGTTTTTGACAAATAACACTTGGGAGTGCGACTGCATCCTATCTCCTACACCACTGATTAGTTATGTGTAGGATGTCTGACAGATTAATGTACACTACGTCATACACCTGGTGATGCCCATTATTTGCATTTGGAGTAGTCTGCAAGTTGGTTTTGAGTAGTTATCTCAAAGGGATAAAACTCAATCACTGTTTTTATTTTTGGAGCTGGTCCTAACCCAGAGCTTGTTTGTTATCTGATGAAACCACCAGAATGGCAATAGTGCCATCCAGAGGTTAATTAACAACTAATTACAACATATAGCACAATCAATTGTGCAGCCATCTGTAGGACCGACTGTGGTTTTCTTGCAGTTTTTTTGACACAGTAGATACTGAAAACCATATGCAGAAACTATGAGACGCATTCGGCTTCCTCGTCAACTCCCTTCTGTTAAGTAAGTTTTTTTGCATTAGCAATTGTTTTTGCTTGCTTCAAAATTGATACTGTAGTGCTTGTTTGGATATTTATGATAGTGTGATTCTTTACACCCACCTCCCAACCTATTCTATTCAACCTCCAAAGAAACTTACAACCAAAGAAGTTAATTGACACCAGCTGAATTGGTGGTAATTCATGCAGTAGTCTTTAACTACAGTTTTTCAAAACCAGGCTAATGGATGTGAAATATTATTAAAGATAAAATAACAAACCATTTTTATCTTTTCTTATGCCCCGTTTTTTATTGTCTGTTACAAACACACCTTGAAACAAGAAAGTTTGATCAAGTGGCTACATTTGCCATTATTTTGGTTTAAAATTTGTTGACAAGCCTTCCAAATTCCAATTCACATGTTGTCATATATCTTTGTATGTCTGTATCCAATAGCAAATTAGCCAGTATACAAATACGTAACAAACATTTTATTTCATAAGCATGTCTAACAACTTTTTTTACACATAGTTATCTGAAACAAGAGTTGATGTTAAAGAAAAACAGCTTTAAAAATTAACAGCAAAGCATTTCAAAAGTGAAGTTTGGATTAGCTGACATTTTTTATGCACACCAGAAAAATGGCTTCACCAACTTCATTCTTGAACAGTTCACGTCAAAAAAACATGTTGACTGACTACTTTGTAACCTTTGTTTTTGCACATGGAAAAATAATCTAGCTTTTATGATAAGGAAAAACTGTATGAACTGGCTTATTAAACTGTATGAATGTGATTTCACAGATTTCCTTTACATTATGATGGTGCTCCACAACGTCGTTTATTTTTTCCTGAATGGTATTTCACCATGGTAAAACCAACTGAAAAAATGCCAAAGAATTATGTCAAATTTATCATCCCTGCAGAGTGAGAATGTTTGTTCTGTTATCTATGATAAGGATGTTTTAAGTTTAACAAGGCATGTTTTTCAATTTATTATCATGTTCCATTTCACTTCATTTTTTGTATTATGTAATACATACGTTTTACTGGCCAAATTTTCAGTTCTGAAACACTTTCATTGTTTTGATTTGGTGTGTGAAATAACGCTTCTCAGTAATGTGTAGGTACCATTCCGGAAACTATTTTTCGTTGCATGCCCATATAATTCTAAGCCACATGAGAAAGCCCATCTGAGTTTCATCTCAAAGCTGTACAGCAGTATTTCTATGTGTTTACCAAAGCAAGTATATTAGTATTTCAGCTTCTAAAATGCAGGTTTTTATGAAGGTTTTTGTTGTGTTTTGATAATAGTTTCTGAAAAAAAATTAAACAACCAATAATGATTTGATTGAAATCACTTTATACGTTTTAAAACACAACTGTCTCCGTCTCCAGCAAAAGTTCATGAAATATTTTAATGTGTATTGTCAGCAATGATTTGCGAAATTTTGCTTGCAGTGAAGTATTCGAAGTAATCTTTTTCAAAATTTCCAATGTGATTGCATTTCATTTCCAATATGTTAATTAGCGGCAGTTAAATTTGAAGTTCCAGTGAATGCAAATATTTGAGAACGACGTATTTTCCAGTTTTTAATTGTCACAGATTGTGCTGTGGTTTGTTCACTGTAGTCTTGAGTTTGTTTGCTTTCTCTGCTCTTGTTTTAGCCTTTCAACGCTTCACCTGCTGGCATTGCTTGTAGATTTCAGGACTGACGATGCGTGGTGTTACGCGAAATCGATTTCCTATTAAAAATTTGCCCGTGGATTCCTTGCTTATTTCACATATGGAGAGTAGTTACTTCATTGCATTTAAACATTTGATTTTTGCATTGTTTTCATTTTTGAAATTAAACAATATACGATTGGGTTTGGAATAATGGTTTTGGCCTGCGCTGCAGTTATGGTTCAACCTATAGAATAACAGTATAAGATCAATTTGTGAAACCTAAGCCGCACATAATTCACTGTGCCTGGTAAAAGCCGTATGTGAATGAAAAATTCTGTAAAAATCATTACGCCCTTTTGCTTTGTTACGTGCTTTGATGTAGCTGACTAGGTCATCCTTTTAACTCGAAGTTATTTTGTTTGCGTTGCAGCATGACGAAATATGACGTCAAAGAATACTTGACTAAGATCTACCAAGTCCCTGTCCTTGGATTAAGGCTCGATAGTATAGAGTACTTAAAACACAGAGTGGGTACACCCTGGAAGATGAATTCGTATCAGTGGAAATTCGTAGAACCCTTCAATATTGCTCATGTGTTTTTGGTAAGACTTTTTTTCATTTGTATATCTATCGTAAAGTAGAGACAGACCGCAAAATTTAAAGAGAAGGGCAATTTAACGCCCACGCCAAAATAACAAAATGGAAATATTTTGTCTACTGCTCCTGCAAAAACTTCACAGTTGTGTAGAGTTTCATTTAATCTCTGGCAAGAGACCACTCACCTTCACCGAAACAAAGAGTCTGCCAAATAATGTAATCTGAAGAGGTATGTTGGTAAAAATTTCAGCAAAAAAGGTTGTTATCATAATTTCGAGTGGGAAAAAACTAATGTTACCATTTTTGGGCCTCCCTGGAAAACTTTTGGAAAAATCCCGGAGTGGCCCTCCTGGAAAAAATCCTTCCGACGCCCATGACTGCAGCATTTTGGTACGGTGAGGTTCCATGTTAGTGTCTCACTGTGTGGTCAACCTGTTTGATTGAATACTCCGTCCTCAGGCAGATTTTGATGATAAGCATATTGTGATGACGTCCTGATTATTGTTGTTATTCTGTGCATCCGCGCAATGATGCACCGATAAAATCAAACGTTTCGTCACTTATGACCTGATTCGTTCTGTTTCGAAAGGCATGTTGGTGGCGAAAAGCAAATGAAATAATAATTTTGTGTTGAGAAGAGTCATTTTTCGCTGGAGCGAGTATCGTTACGGACTAAAATTCTCAGGAGAGCAGTCATCGTTAACGAGAACGTATTTTGTTTTTCAGTTCTCTATTGAAACATGGTCACGATCCAATGCTAAATCCATATTCAAAGGACGTAGGTGTAAAAGCAGCACGTAGTTTGTATTTCTCCATTACGCGCCTGATTTCATACGGCAGGTCATTCGACCAACGTCGTAATGCATGTTTTGGTTTTAAAGGTGGCTTAGCCTTCGTTAGTAATGACCGTGATAAACTCTAGAACTACTTGAAAATTTATGCCGTGTGCCTTGTTCAAGGCCGACGGTATGACGTTCACCTTTCCTGATCCTTTGAAAAGTGTGGATGAAGAGGACGAAGACGAAACGCCGTCGTCTTCCAACTTGACCCCTGTCGATCAAATGGACATGTCATTAAAAGAGGATCAGAAAACGCGACTCAGGAACGATCGAGACAAGCTGTTCTTTGAAAACAAGTGGCTATAGCAGGTGACCATCATCAAACCCAGAAAGAAAACGCTTTAACCTTTGCCACCCGTCGTCGCGACTCCGTGCGACCAAGAACATGTCAGGTTCTTTCATGTCAAGTGCAGCTAAGACTCGCGGCGCGCGAACGGCCCGGTAAGGCTGGACTTTGCAAAGCGCCCCCGAACAACGACCCAGTCATGACAAGCAGCAGATGTTATTGTATTCGAGGACTTGTTCGACGTTTGACTCCTTGTTCATTTAGCAGTTGTGACAAACCACTTGGTTTTCACGCCTCAAGAATTTCAGCTTGAAACATGCCGAGACATGGACAATGGTATTTCCTGAAAAGCCAAGCAGAGGTGTTGGTTCTGCGCTGTTGTCGCAAAGGCCTTGGTAAGAGGTGATTTGAATGTGCTACATCATATCTAATCAGTGCTTGACAGACTAGCACAGTGTTTCCCAACCGGAGTCCGCGGAAGGCTCTGGATGAGTCCGCAAGCACTATGGGCAATCACTTTGCTTAAATTGCTGTCAAACAATAATAATTTTATCAACTTTATACAATCAACGTTTTTGTTCGTACAGCGATTAAATGCACCTATCCAGCGTGAAAAATTAAAAAATTCTACTGTTCCACAAGGCATTTATACTTTTGAGGTAGTGTGGTCGGTAGCTTAAAAGCGTAAACGCGTTATGTAAACTGAAGTTAGGTTTTACCGGCTTAGTTTACCGTTGTTAAACGAACGCAGTCATACCGACTACTTGAAACATTTGCTATTCCAATTGCAAATGCACTGATGATGATAACAGGAGCTCCCGAAACGTCTGCAAAATGTCGTTTATATCGTTTTCTTTGACCGTGATTTTCATTATAAGGCTATTGGCTATTCAGCACTTCCGTTTTCGTGTACTTAAACATGGATTTACTTCAGTCGAAGTAAGCGGAATAATCCGGCCACAGTGCGTGTTATGTTTAGAAGTCCTTCAGGGTGTAGTACTAAAAAATAGGTGTGGGAACGGTGTTCTCACACCAAATAAAGAGGAAGACTGCACCAAATAGTTTGAATAAAGTGACCATTCACCTAAACGAATTTCCACACTGGATCTTCCTGTTTCACTGTAGACTTTTGACTATGCATTGCGAATCTGCGTGTCGCTAGCACATCTGTGAAATCGTAGCCATGTTTTAATGTAATCTAGTGCAAAAAGGTGTGGGAACGCCGTTCCCACCCCACTACATCCCTGAAGTCCTTGCTCGCGGATCTCTCAAGGAAGTTAAACTACGTCGGCATCTCGAGTAAAAATGTTTAAAATACGTTGACGAAATCCTTGATCTTTTCAAAGAGAAAAAAAACACCAAGTAAAGTGAAGTCGTATTTATCGTCCATCTACTTCAGGAGTAAAAACTTACTCCTATATAAAGCATTGCGTACTTCTTTTTCTGTTGCTTGGAAAAATGCAAGAGTAAAAGCCCCTGATGCAGCGGCAGAGAGCTTGGTCAAACCAGCAGCCGTGTAAATGCCCAGGATAATGTGCAGTGATGCCGTAGGTAATAAGTTAGCTGTGGTTCTTTTGTCAAACAGCACCATCAAGTGGCGCATCCAAGAACTCTCAGTCGATATTCTGCAATAAACTGTTGCTTCTGGGAAGCCAAGTGGAAATATTATTTTTTGAGTTGGACGAGACAACAAATTTAGAAAACGATGCACAGTTCATGGTGTTCGTACGATAATGTGCGACTGAGGACTACGTGGAACAATTTTTCTTTTGCTGTCCGCTTGCCAAATATACAAGAAAATAAATGTTTAAGAAAGTAGATTCATTCACTGAGGAACAGCAGCTTTCGCGGACTCACTGCGTGTCTGTTTGTGCCGATGGTGCTTCGGCCATGTTGAGAACCAAAAAAGTTTTATGAGTTTATGAAAAAGGAAAACAAAATGTTTAGGTAATTATTGTCTTCTTCACGGAGAAAACATTTGGCAGTGAAAGAAATTTAAGAAGATCTGACATTAGTTTTAAAATATATTTCATCTGCTGTCAATCACACCAAATGCAGTCCCTTACGCATTCTTTTATGGTGCTTTGTGTGGCGAGATGGGGGCAGAACACAGTGGGCGTTTGTTTCATTTGACCATTCGTTGGCTCATGAGGAAAGACGCTGCAGGTTACAGACTGGTCCACGCAATGACACCGGTGCATTACGAAAAGAACAAAATTACAACCTTGCGGAACGATTCAACGACAGCAAGTGGATTGCAAAATAGCTATTGTTAGGTGATGTTTTTATACGTTTGACCAGCTAAACATCTCCATGTGCGGAAAAGGTAAAATACTTTTAGGTGTGTCCAAGACATCGTCGCGTAGGTAAAATACAGTTGTGATCCATCCAATTGAAAGTGGAAAAATAGCTGCTTTCCTGGCATTAAACGCATTTGCAGAAGTAGAAATTTATTTGCGCTGCATTCGTCAAATCTTTCTTGAGCGCCTTACTACATTTCTCCGAGTTGGATAGATATATCCCTTCTTCAATTACATCAAATCATTTAACTGGGTGCGAAGCCCTTTTAAGGTGCCAAAGCTACAGGTTCATTGTGAAGTGGAGTACATTGCTAAACTGCTGACTGAGCTGCAAAGACGACAGATGGATAGAAAACTTCAAAAAATGTTTCTCTGAATCTATTGGCGAATGTTTACTCAATGGAACCAAAGCTATCTGTGTCTGCCGGCAACAGAAGCTCTTGCTTTTTCCAACTACATACCGTTGTGAAGCTGGTTTGCAACACTAACGGTTTAACCAAGCACCAAAACCAACTTCAACCAAAAGACGACATCGAGTGTGCATTGACGATCACAGGCTCTCATTTCGACCAACTTGTGTAACAAACTCAGAACATGATTCTCATTGAAATTTGTAAATGTGGGCAATAAACCAAATTTGCTAAAACTAGTGTTTGTATTATTATTCCCGTAGTCTTAGTCTATCTTGAGTCCGCAAAGATTTATACTGGTCTGAAAATAGTCCGTGTCTTGAAAAGGTTGGGAAACACTGGCTTATCAGAAAGGGTAAATTTATTGTACACCCAACAACAAATTAACTTTGAAACATAAAGACGGAGTCCTTTGTAGTTCCAACATTTTAAAATTTAATTCGGTAGATTTTTGTTACTGTACTCAGCCTTCTTTTCATAAGAAATTTTAGGGGTACATACTCATCTGTCGAAATGCTAAAGGGGTACATGGTCAGAGAAAGTTTTGGAATCCTTTTTCTAAACTTAAGATGCTAGAATGAACAAAGGAGCATCATTAGACAAAACAAGCTCAACAGCCTGGATTCTACACAGTACTGAGCAGTGGTTCTAAACCTTTTCTTACATATCTTACACTTTTAACAAACAAGATTTCCAGATTTACCCGCATACACTCAATGGTGTTCATTTATTGAAAATAGGGAATTAACAAACTCTTACAGTTTAGAGTGATTTATAAAAATTTAAAATGGCTGCAATTTATGGTTCAGTAAATTTCCCCCCTTGGAAGATGAAATTTACCCCAGGTTAAGAGCCGCTGGTATAGAGCATGAATTTTTATATGAAACGGACACACTCTACAGAGACTACACTGTCTAGATATAGAAATGATCAAATTTATTGACGAGTTTTGAGGCATTAATCACTGTCTCTGTACTGCACTTGTGAGTTGTGTCTGATGTTATATGAGAGAAGATTTACTGTACAACTTTTATAACATCAGATACTGCAGTTAAAGCAGCTTGAACCTGCAAGCTACTGCGATTGCTACGTGACAGGCGCATGGTCCGCTTGATCATGGAGCTGGTTGGTAATCGCAGATTCACCCTTACCACCGCTAACAGCAAACGGAGTAGGTTACCACGCTTCAAGATTGGCGTCCTACAAGGATCCGGGCTGGCACACCTTCTCTTCAACACAGGGACGCCGGAACATCGGTAGGGCAGGGGGCAGTAAAAAAGTTGAAGGCAATGGAAACTTATGAAAAACAAAAAAATCGTCACCAATTATGTTTACTACAGTTTAACAAGAATGTTGACCTCAAAATAACAAAAGAAACTATAGAAAATGTATTTCAATTCGATCGTGATAAACCATAAAATTACAAAAGATGATGTTATGAANAAGACACCTTTGTACCCGTTGTCCCTCTTTTGAAAGGTCAGGGATCAATGCCACCTGCTTACCGTTATCAGCAGTCATTGTCTCGCTGCATCAACTGCCGAGATGTCTGCGTTCAACAGTCACATGCGGCAAACCACCTAATATCGTAACTTGAAGTGAACACAGGCGGCAGGCCCGTAACCAGGGGAACGAATCACCCCTAAAAGCTTTTTCGACCCCCCTGGAAAAATGTTTTGGACATAGTTTAAAAATATTGAACATGGTTTAAAAAATGTGGGCCCCTCTGAGAAACCTCTTTGCCCCACCTGGTGTCCCAAGCTGGTTACGGGCTTGAGTGAACATTGGAAGATTTGCTGCCATGTTATTGTTTCACAATAAAGACCAACAGTAAAACAATCCGCTCGGAAGTTTGGCAACGAGCTGCCCCTGCGGGCAAAGGAGCGGCCATGAGTGAACTGCAAGCTCATCACTGCATGACACCAGAACAGTGAACCTGGCTCTTGTGCACAGGGCCTACGAGAGGGGGTGTAAGAGGTACATCGAACCCGGGACCCCCCTGGTGCCCCCTGGTAAAATTTATCTCAGAGGTCCTGCAGGGTGAGTTGTCGTACCGATTAATAAACTGTGATTGCAAGAAATAAATCAATTAATCGGAATTGTGCTGCTGACGTCAAGTTTTCTAGAAAATTTTGGTTCTTAGTCCCAATTTCCAGTGTCATGCACTGGTGAGTTAAAACCTTTCCAGAATACTTGAAAACAGTTTCGAAACACAAAACTGAACGTGTAAGTTTTATCAGGAGACGGACTCTTTTCAAAAGTTTTGTAAAAATGAATTGATTGATCTTCAATGTTAAGCAATGCTGTCTTCCAGATTCATGTCTTGCAACTGTGACTTTGCCAAATTTTGGTGTGGATTGGGCGAAGTTTCCAACGCTGTCGAAGCGCGCATTTGAAGTTATTATACCTTTTCAAAATACTTATCTGTGTCAGGCCGGGTTCTCCTCAGTGATGACCATAAAACAAAACGTCGATCTCGATTAGTTTCCAAGGATGACATGAGACGGTATCTCTTTCAACCACTGTTCCAAGAATCTCAGATATTAGCGCAGATAACAAGCACAAAATTCTCACTGAGTGACTGACTGGTTGAAATTGTTATCTAAAAAAAGAAAAATTAAAACATGGCTGTATATTCCTTCTTCCAAGCTTTTTCCCCGTTGATTCAGTGATATGCTCGTTCGCATGAAATTGTTTTTAGAATTTCAACAACCTCAGCGAACCACCTTAAAAGTATTCATGTTTGCTTGTAAGAGCATTTTATTATACAGTAGTTTCATCTCAGAGACTGATAAGTTTCGTACAAACATTGCCCAAAGAATTGGTTGCAGTAAACACAAAAATTCATGTATCTGAGAGTAAGTTTACAACGTTTTTCCAGAACCTGCCTCAAATCCTTTCCAAAAATGTCATGCCTTGACACACTAAACACTGATGATGGTACTTTGGAGATTAAGAAACAGTTATTTACATGCAGTAATTCTAGGCTTGGTTTCCCTAGCAACGTTGCATGTTGTCATTCATTATTCATTTGGATAATTCAAAACTGACAGCCATTAGCCTGTTTCAATTTGTTTGACATTTTTTGAAGCTATTTGGCATACGCTGATGAGCGATTTGGCATTTTTTGTTCATCAGGACCTGGCAACCCTGCTACTACGTACTCACGGACTGCATTGGCAATAGTCCTGAAACTGTTTTTCGCTTTGGAGGCTTCTGGAATCTTGCGCCAGTTGAACATTTTCCATACTGCATTCCTATTTTCTCCACTGCTTTTCTTCTCATGGCTGCCATAAGGCATTTAAAGAAATCAACTTCAAACAAAAACAGACCCATTTTGCAGAACCCTGCAGCAGGGTTGCGGAGTCGGAGCCGGAGTCGTAAAAAGTCGGAAGTTTTTGGGTGAAGTCGGATACCTAACAACACTGGGAGTCGGAGTCGGATTTTTTGTACGACTCCGACTCCTGCTGTCCAATTGGATTATTTTTTACATCAAACTCCTAAATTGCGAATTCCTGTTGAAATGGCACAATTTCTTTTGAAACTTTTGTTGAAACAGAGATTTATTGCTGTGCACCACGATTTCCCTTGATTTTAACAGCCAACTTTCATTTCCTTCATGTTAAGGAGTTGGAGTCGAAAATTTTGGAGGCTGGAGTCGGGAATTTTGGAAAGTCGGTGTCGGAAATTTTCGAAAGGTCAGAGTTGGAGTCGGATGTTTTATCTCTGACTCCGCAACCCTGCCCTGCAGCGAAAAGTCAAGAACTGTGTTGGCGAAGGTGGATGCGTTTGTGATTACTCGAGAAGTTTGAGGCATTTCTTACGCAAGAAAGAATTAACGGAAGAGTAGTATTATTATGAAAGAGTAACGTTGTTGATAGAGTTCAAAGTACTTTTTAATCTGTTCGCACCAAAGAGGAGCGCATTTATACCACAGGGGCGCCACAGATGTTTGGGGGACAGCTACCCAAACTACTCCCCTGGATCCGCTACTGCTTCATTGGTAGGTTAAAATGCTTCAGCGTCAGTTAAAAATCAGAAAATTGCATCTGGTCAACTGCAACATAAAAAAACTTCGCATTTACAAACTTGCTATTAGCCATCTGGTCCAGGGCTGCCACACTTGTATTTGTCGTTTGAGCTAGTTGTTACAATCCACTGCTTGGTCGCACTAGATCTCGGGAGCGGACAGGTGTTGAGCAGCCATTCACTTGTTTCGTCATCCAGAACCGCCAGGCGTGCAGTCCATGAAGAGGTCGATGGATTGGACATTGGAGAACAACATGGTCGACGGTTTGTCTTGTGCGCCGCACTCACGCCACTCTTGTTACAGGAAAGTACTAATTTTAATGAAAAATACGCTAGATTTACACAAAAAGCTAAATCATAAGCTGTAGGGGAGATGTGGGATCTTTGACCAGGGTGGGTTCATTGACCATAGGCTGTTTCTGGCCACCTAGTGAACGTGGTTTTGGCAGTGAAGCTGAGATTGCTTTCTTGTTGCCCATATGTGTTTTAAAGGAGCTATAGCTGTCAAATCATTTTTTTGTTGGCTAATTTTGATTTTGAAGGAAGTTGTTTTTGCAGATGGCAGACACCTTTTTTCGAAAATTTTTTTGCAAATGTGATATGGTCAAGGAATAGGGTTGCCAGATGGCCAGTATTTAACGGCCTGGTGTTGCAGTTGACTGCATCGCCTTGAACTACTGAGGCAAGCACAAGAGAAAGATGGCAATTCGGGGCATTAACTAACAGGAAAGCAACCAGCAG
>JGI24021J15306_10005113_pt1 | contig 15484 bp, 9 predicted proteins | sample Ectturendosymbi1_FD_15306 | JGI IMG/M metagenome (IMG submission 15306)
AATGATTGGGCGTGGATTCTCATTGTTTCTTCTTTTTTGTCCTAGTCGATGTACTCTCTGTATTTCATTGTCTTCGAGATCGATTTCGAGCTCATCTGCTAGTTTGAACAAGACCTTTTCCCCATCATCGTTGTCTTCTTTATTTTCTTCTATCCCGTAAATAATAATATTTTATCTTCTTATGTACTGTTCTTGTCTGTCAAGTTGAAAGACAAGCAGATTTGTTTTCTGAACCATCTCGTCGCGTAGTTCTTTTTCTTCTTGAAGCTGATTCAACTTATTTTCATATTCAACCATCTTTTGTTGTATTCAATTTAGCTTGTTCTCAAGATTTTGTGTGATGTTAGTTAACTTGTCCAGTTTGTCATTCTGAATGTTAGTTAACTTGAGCATTGTTTCTTTCAATTCCTTCATGCCTTGCCAGAGTTGATTCAATTTTTCATCTTTTGAATTTGATTTTGCTCATGTAGCCTCATTCATAATGCTTGGTTTCTTTGTATCCTGTATCAATAGATCAGTAATCAGCAGCAAGTTGCAAATTGTTGGATACAGTATTAAGTTAGGTTATTACACACACTATTACAACACTATCCCCTGTCTTATTCAAATAGAATGATTCAAAATCTTACACATCTTTCTCCAAAAATTAAAAATACTTTTAAAAAACTAGAGAAGAACTTAACCACAGAACAGACTCACGTGACTATTGCTCGCATACGTTGTCTTTGAGGAGTTGATGAATTGCACAACGAGCAATGCGCGTAACGAGTCCTTCATCTTAAAACCGTTGGTATGTATCAACGGCCTATTTTGCTGAAAGAACACACTTGATTCGTGTTAGTCGATGGCGCTAAATATGGAAAGGGGTTGATATTAGGCTCATTAAACTGATGGAGACATTATCGGGATGAACGGCGGTTGCTTAAAGTATTTTTTGCTGTCGTGTATTCTCTACGTCACGGTAATAAGCCCGGTAGGCAATCTTTTCAGGGATTGTGTGATGTCTGCTTCGGTTTTCATAAGTAGCTGCAGCAATAAATTTTACAGGTTTTCTTCACCACGCCAAACCGGAAAATTTTGCCACTGACAGGTACGCAGGCAACCTGGTGCCGAGGAAATTTTCTTTCGTGTTAGCCGCTATGTTTGCTGTATCTGCGCACTGGATCTGAAGCGGCGTCGCGAGACGTCCCAACCGTTCTTATCGTCCCGGTAATTGCGGCTGCCGGGTTCTCCCCCGACCGCAAGTGATCCTGCGCTTCATGCCTTTAGGCGGATCAGGCATCAGCGCGGACACCTTGCCGTTGCTCGTCCGCGTTAGTCGCTCAAGCGGCGCTTTATTAGTTAACAGAGGTATCGGGTGTCTCGACTTGAAACCGAATCGCCCGGTCCCCGACACGAAAACGTGTTTGTTGCTGCGCGAGGCCTCTGTGGGATCTGAGAATGAGATGCCGCTTTCAAAAGAAAGCGCTCGTGAGAAGAGCGTGTCCTCCAGGCTGCCTTGAAGCCTCTCGTTGCTTTTTTTTGCAAAAGCCAAGCTCGCGCGTGCTGGCGAAATTCGGAAGACAGCGTAATTTTCCCCCCTGCCCGTTTCCTTAATGACTAAGTACTACGTGATGCAGTAATGACATTTTGTCATTCGTCAATTACGTGTCCTCCCGATAAGATCGGTAAAGGCGACATACAATTTTCCGTCGCAGAGTGGGCGGACTGCCGCTGGTCGCTCCGCGTTATCTCGAACAGCTGGCGACACCGCGTGGCGCGTCGTCTCTGAAAAATCAAAAGGTACCGCTGATTCTGCGTTAATTGACAAACGGTGTCCTTTGACGGAAGCTTGAACTCAGCTTAAAAGGCTAAAGCAACCTTCTTCCCCGTGTATGAAATGTGTGGGTTGAATGTCAACCACTGTCTACTGTCTCCGTATGAAATTTGCTCTAATCACGATTAACTCTGATGACCAAGTCGACACCTCTCCCTGATGCGTCGTGAATTAAACTCTACAATTCAACCTTTGGTCTATTTTTTTCTACACCTACCGAAGTAAAGTTCCCGAATGATGTAAAATTGGTACGGTGATACCCACCAAATCATCGATTTTTAGCAAACCATGTTAAACATACTACCAGCCTTATCACCGTTTTTCAGCACGAGCAATACAGGATCATAATGGTCTGTGAGCATTTGTTCAAAAATGGCAGAAGAAAGTTGTATCGTTGTTAAAAACTTTTGTTGAAAAATGTTCATTTTTGAAGGTTCTATCCAAAAGTAAGTTCAATTAGCCGAAATCGGAATTCATTACAAATGTCTGCTGTGTGTTATAATACGATCAAGACACTTTCAAATAAACGCAATGCTTTTCAGTTGGGCAACTATTTTATGATTCGCTTCCAATGTGTTGTTCAACGCTTCAACCAAGAAATAGCAATCTGAACGTATGATATTCAGCCTGCACAATATTTGAAGCTTTGTTTTTTCTGCACAAACATCAACTGATTTAAATTGTAATTTGAACTAAGCTTGTAGTAATATCGAAAATAAACTCTAAATAATGAACACATGTTGTTCCACTTTAGCCACTTTTACTTCCAAATTTTCATCCGAAACGTGTTTCTTGGATTGGAGTGCAACCTGCTGCAAAAATAATCTGCAATAGCGGCGCATCCAACAAAGACTTCAGCCTTCGTTTCTCATCCTGCTTGCCGCGATAGTTTTCATGTGTGCCGCCAATATTTTAAGCATATTTACTGTGTTAATTGCGTGAAATTGTGCCGCGAAAATGTTTAGATTTTGGTAGTGTGCCGCCGAGTTAAGAAGGTCGAGAATGACTGCCTTAAACCGAGAAAAATAGTTGGTTAGAGGTTGCACGATGTGAGTCAAACATCCTCTCAGCAACCTCACTCTTAAGGTGAGTCATTAGCCATCGTTCAGATGTGCGTCAAGTTGTAGTAAAAAGATTCTAAGCACGCTGGTTTTTCGCATGCCTCCCTACATGACTGAAACTGTAAGATAGGACAAGCACGGCTTATCTGATGCCGCGTTTTAAGATGGCTATATTAGTCCAGTCAGAAATTTTAAAATTGTTGTCTGTGGCGTCGATCTACTTTATCTACGGAGTTTGACGACAAAACGAAAAGCCTTTGATCTAGCAATTATCAAGTTGACCTCAAACATTTTAAAACTGCTGCTTTTCATATCTGTTGTATTCCCTTCTAATTACGTTTATTTTCGTTTCAAAATAATTCTTCTGGAATACTTGAATGGGGAGTGATTTGATTTCAAACGTAATCAAAATTATGACTTTAATGCTATAAACACACTTGCCATGTGCAAAGAGTTTGCACCTACATCTATTCGAATTTCCTTCAACAACTTCTCAGTTATTTTCTAATGGATGCAGCGTTTGTTATTTTGGACCCACGAAACACATCGTAAATGTTCGATAAAAAAATTGTATATCGGCTAGTACTGAAATTAATCTTTTGCTTGAAAGTATGGTCATTGCTACTTACAGGAATTTTGTTTGACTCGTGGCTGTTGGAAACAACGTTTGTTGTAACTTTGAAACAGTAAATAACTTGACTCTGTAGACTTCAGTGTTTCCAGCCTGCTGCATTCTTTAAATGCAGCCTGAATGATACTGATGTTTAGGAACAAACAAGTGGGGAAACTGATTTCCAATTTGGACCTTGTTTCATTCGCGGGACGTCCCGTGGTTTAAGATTACTGAATAGCTTCAATAAACGCAGGTAACTAACAAGTTCTTTAAACCTCACTGCTGGTTTTAATCTATATGCAATTTTAAATCTGAAAAAGTGATGTAAACCCTACATCGTTCATCGAAATAATCAAATTTTATGTCCTATTTTTTGATTCGGTAACACCCTTACTGGGAATCTGTGGTAACATGATATCGACCAGAAGTCGAATTATCTTTCAAGTGCGAAAACCAGTGATTTTATCTGAACGCTGGCCAGCTCGACGCGGCCCTTGAAATTGCTTGGCCATTACCTGGTTAAATGACGTCGGTGATGATGCCATAAAATTAAGACAAAGTGGCGAACACTGTAAACATCAACCTTGTTTCGTGCTGTTCTGCAAAAATACATCTGTTCCTGGTTAAACGTCACGTTTTTCTCTGCAATGAAAAGGTCCGATACGATTTGAGCTGTAAGCGAGTACGATCACAACAAGTTTGTTGTTCACTAAAATTCTTCGTTTCGACCTTTCTGTACAGAAAAATCTTGCTACAAAAGTAATATTAACCGAAATCAACAAAATGCTTTTATTTTGATATGCTGTAGGCATAAATAGACCAGTCGCACTACGGTGATGTGTATGTATGAATGTATGGGTAAGTTGCACTGCAGTCACATGCAGGTGGAAAGTTACCCATTACGTTGTTTAAAACGCTGAATTTTCAAATGGATTTGTTGCCGAGGAACACAACTGGCTATCGAAAGTCATAAAAGTAATAATTTAGTTGGATCGCATGCAATGCGACAAATTTATTTATTAATAATTGGCGGCAGACCGAAACCTGGATGATGCCTCTTGTCAAATGAATGGGCGCAAAAGTAATTCAAGAGGAGCAGAACACTATCAAAGAAAATACCCCAATCGTGAAGTAGCACCTTGGTTTTACTTTCTTTAAGTTTGTTTTATTGCTTAAGTTTGACAAATCGACTTCATTTCTCTAACGATTTGGATTTTAAAGCTCAAAAAGTATGCATTCGGTTTGAAGTTTTCACTCAGTAAAAAACTGATTTAGCATCAACCAAACTTCCTTTCTGCGCATCGAAATAGAAGCATTTTTTAAAGAAATGCATTGAAGACTTCTTTTAATTTCGCGAAAAAATGACTGTTTGTGTCATTTCCTTAACTTTGGAAAAGCACGTTTGTTGCATATTTTTGACCAATCGACAAAGCACAAATTTCTGAAATTAATGCATTTCACCACAGCAATTTGAACACTTCATTTTGCCACAAAAAACTGAAAAATTTAAAAACCTTGATGTACTCTAAGTCAAGGAATTTTGTGTAATACAGTATGTGCAAAAGTATTTGGCCACTCAGAAAATGTATTTGTTTTTACGGCAAGAAATATGTGCCGACTATTGAATATGCAAGCAGCGCCCTAGCTCCACTGCAATATTGACACCTTTCGGCTCTCAAACGCCGTTACAAACAGTTTTTAGGAAATGGCAAAAAATCCCCACGTTTCCCACACTCGTTTTACACGGCGGGGACTTGTTTATAGGGCAAAGACGCTGCACTACCTTGTCTTCCGCGCAGGCAACAACAAACTTTGTAAGCGTGCTTCTGTTTATTTAACCGCCCAGGTGAAACAGATATCGAGACTTGTGGCTTGTCATGATGTCATTTTACGCTTGGTCGAACAGGGCCGGCATGCGTCGAAATAATAGCGAAAAGCTTATCCAAATAAACGTTGGCAAGCCACGCCTTGCTTCCACGAGGACCTGCTCGTAGTAGCACGTACACATGTAAAGTTGTTTTGGTAATCATATAATCCTAATCTTCGGAGCACTTGGTGCAGCTTGCCAAGCTGCCCTTCTGACGTCGATTGCATGGCTGCAGGTGGCAAGGAGCGGTGTCTCGCAGTAATAACTTTATTTTTCACTTTTTCTCTGATTAAAAAAATACACAGATTCCGTTAAAATGCTAGGCAATAATTTCATTAGACCTTTCGCTCAAATTGAACAGCCGTGCTTCGCAAAAGTAAGGTTCGGACCCCATTTCTCGCGCACTGATTGAAGCGTTTTCTCCACCTGCGCCACTTGCCAATTTGTCCAATCACGGTATTAGCTGCAATTTTTTCGCCCTGACTGGACGTGAAATTCGCGAAAAGTTGACGAAAAGGTAGAACTAATCGTCATTTTTTAGAGCGTAACCTTCATCGCGGACTACTTATGAAGACGTCAGCGCAAATCTCTAAAAAACAACAAATAGACGTTTATGCCTCGCGAAATTATGTGCAACCTGTGGTTTGAGCTTAATGGCCGGACACAGGTTTCCGAATATGTCGCAGCACATGATAGGTATTTCAGCAAGAATACTAGTTCACATTTAAAAGCAAATGTTGAAAAAGAACTTCTTGGAACCATTTCCCTACAACAAGATGGGAAAGCAGATTTTAGCAGAAGACTACTGGAACATGCTCCGTAAGCCTTTTGGCAATGTATGCTTATGATCAGGATTCACACCAACCAGCAAAAAGTCTAATAACAGACGTTTGACGAATGAAATGACTGCAGTAAAATATATTCATTGAAACTTTTCACGCATCTCATGTCACCTGATCACCTCATTGCAGTTCTTGAAGTCACCTATGTCACTTTTTGTATCACCTTTTCACAAAATTATGCAACTCTTCGAAAATTTACCTGCTTGAAGATTTAAAGATCACCTTCAGCTGTTTACATTTACTTGCTAGCAATTGAAAGATTGCAGGTAAGTATCACGTTTTAGTTTTGTGGTGACGTAAAGTGGTTTCATTGGAACAGACTTAGAGTTTTTAACCCTGACTTTAAGAATATACTAAAAACAAGGGCATCAATAAACTATTACAACAGACGCCTGAACTGATATTGCATTATCTTTCCATTGCAGGTGGCGAGGTCTTGTTATTAGTTCAGTTGGGACCACACTGTTAAAGTTAAAGAGGGTAATTTCCTTAACAGATGTAAAATTGACTCAGTGTAGTAAAAATGTTATTGAATTGTAAACCAATCGGAACTGGAGCGGAGCTTCTAGACCCGTCCACAATTAGTGGAAATCATCTATCACAACTGAAAATTTCCACTAAAAATCTAGATTTTTGAAGTAATTTTTAAGAATTTTATGCTCAAGCATGGCTTTTCCCAGCAGGCTCTGTAATTTTGAAAAAAATGGTTTTAAGTAATAACTCTCTTCTTATACACAAGTTTGTTATCAAAAAAACATTTATTCATTTCTTTCAGCAGTAGTTATATTTTGAGATAGAGCGCATCTAAAGCCCTGTTCAATGGATCATAGTTTACTTCATATAAAAGAAAATTCCAGTATAATCATCACCGCTACGCGTACTGCACAGCACAAGGTATTTGCCCCGTGACTTTGTGATCTTGTTTGACGCGAAATTGCCGCTTGAAGCAACATGTGATGTGTGGGCGAAAAATTCCGTTATTTGAAAAAATGATTGTGTAGTTATTGTCGCTGAGTATGTGCCAGCGAAACTGTAATTTTATGTCGTCGTTTGGCCATCATTTTTACACAACATGATGGTGTTTTGTGATTCTTGGCTGGTCTATACTTATTAATTTCCTAATATCCGTCAACGTGTGGCAAAATGAAACGAATAGATTACTGCCAAAAATCCAACTGCAGGCTATAAATGCTTGCCTTTGCAAGCCGTTTAGTTGCAGCACCCCAAAACAATTCGATGGATTGGCAGCATAAAATGCAGTGTCACACCTGTGCACTTAAGAACATATCACACCAGCTATATTTACGGAAAATGTGGGGAAAAAATTTAGACGAGAGCAAAAGGAGCAGGGTGAGCTCTGCTATGAAACCACCCATTCATGTTGAACAATGTGTATCTTATGATTCCTTTTCCGCAAAATGTTGAGTGCATTGTGAATAACGCTGTCGCGCAACAAAACACGATGCTGCTGCACAACATACAGTCAGTAATCACCGCGGCTCAATTATCTTAAAGCACATTTTTCAATGGCACCAAATTATTTAAAGTTTCATACAGAATGTTTTTCGTATAACCGTCTGAAGTATGAAAGCTATTATATACGAGCATAAAATATTTTGCTTTCACAATTTTCGTGCATTCATTACTTTCTGCAACTTTAAACGTCAAGAAGAAAAGACGTTTATCTTAAAACTTAAAAAACGTCTGAAAGCTTGTCAAGTAGCAGTCATAATTCAAACATAAATACCAAAAGATAAGTCATTCTCTGACTTCGAATGCACCCATGCAATGATTACAACAATGAGCGACGTTTTCTAACCTAAAGTGAATATTGGTTTTGATGAAAGTCCTACAGATTTTTGATTGGTACAAATGATTGAAATCGTTGGCAAACACTTTTAAATGAACCTGTAGTGCCCATTGTGGATTCGATCAGGACCACAAGTAGTGCACTAGCCAAATCTCTGTTTTTTAGCAAAAACAGCTTAGTGATGTACCTGGACAAGCTAAATGTGCTTCAAATCCTGGCTATGATTGTGGGTCACTACCATCAAAATTATTTAATATCAGTATTTGTCGTAAGCAAAGTTACTACAAAGACTTTATAGTAACTTTGGTCGTAAGCGAAGAATGTTTTTCAAATCTGGTCGCTGCTTATTTGCTGCCAAAAAGTTTAAAAGCTATTGGTTGGTGCTGTTATAAATGGACAATCTTTGTTGCACTTTAGTCCACATATGTCAAAACCAGAAGAAAGATCCAACCTTTTCGAAATGTGAGAAATTGATGTACCAGCACATCAGCAAAATTTTTGAGATACGAGCAAATCAATAAAAGATAATAGTCTTGTGAAGTTTTGTACGTACGAACCAGAAAGTTAGATGTCTAACTGGGTTTAAGTTTTCAGTTTCGCTAAATAACTGTCTTTGCCGTTGATATAAATCAGTACACACTACGCCTGAAGGATGTGGTGTTACTGAGAACAGAATTTTTCCTGGGAAGTTTGAAAATAAACATGGCTGAAGACAGAGCAGAGATTTGGAAATTCCTGCTGGCATTTTGCGAGCAAGATGTCGGTTGCTAGGCGTCAGTCACTTTTGAACGAGTAGGTTGATTGAAGCTGGGCAAGTGGCTCTTATAATTTGCTCCAACCTCAAGACATACCCACGTTCTCTCACATGCTTCAGTAACGGCTCTCTTGACATGAGTTGAATGAACTACGCGGTTTCATTTTACTGGATGTCAGAGCTTCTTCCCCACAAGGACGAACGGTACGCTTTTCGTAGAAACTGCTTCTCAGGAGTTGTGGCAAGAAAACTACCTCGTTACAATTCGAAGTTTCACTCGCTGATATACACCGTGAGTTATGTGCGCTGCAGGTGCATGCTCGTAACGTGGAAGTGAGAGATGCAGCCTCCCACCAAAACATTTTCAATTTACTATTCCATTCACACAGTAATATGTCAGAAAGAGAAAAGAGGCGTTCCCCCAATAGACACTTATCGGAATTGACGTAATGATTAACGGAAATATTTTTTACTCATCTCAAATGTTTATTCTTGGTACGAACCTGAATGAGAACAAGACCAATTTCTGCGTACCGAAAATAGCAAAATACAAAAAAGCAGTTGTACACAGTTTGGGCTGCAGTTGCAAGACACACCTATGTACAAATACTGAAACGTCCGTGGATTAATGGATTAAATTTATTGCTAAATTTAATGTTTTTGCTTCGAGAAAAGTGAGATTTTAAGCTGGAAACACGAAATTCAAACTAAAAAAGAAAAACAAAGTTCCAGGGGATATTTCCTCAGTCTCCTTTCGGAGGCCTCAGTGGCGTAGCCAGCCCAAAATTTTGGGGGTCCGAAATGTTTGACTTATGCGAGAAATAGTATTTTGTTTGGGACACCGCTTCTCAAAGCACTAAATGACTGGATATGCTAAAAATTTTGAGGGCCATAGACCCCTGCCCCCCTGTTTACGCCTATGGGAGGCCTCCCGCTGCTAGATTTGCCAGTACTATCGTATGAGGTGTCGCGCAGCGTTCGTAGTGACACCGATGTGAGTGATATGCACGTTGCAAAGCAGTCGAGGTGGGGAGAGTTTGCGTAACACCGCAAGTCAGCCAAGACTGCCAGTGAGTCACAGGCGATGTTCAGCGAAATGACTGACTCTCGAACGCTGAGGTAGGGCTGCATGTGAGGCTGTAGCTGGCTGGCACTACAAGATGAGTTTCACAGTTACATACGCTGGTTACAGAAGTTGAGTAAAACGAATTTTAACAAGTACTTTTCCTGAGTTGCTAGTGATAAATTGTCATTGGCTTTGCATGAAAACCAACTGAGTAGGTTTACCATGATCAGCAGATAGCGATCTGCCTAAGCGAGCAGAACGCTGAAAGGTCGCCCGTTTTTTCGGTAAGAAATTCCAAACCAATGACAGTGCCGCGGCTTTTTTCTGCCGCATGGCAGTGGTTAAGATGGCCGTGCGCTGAAGTCAAAAGATAAATTTAGTGCCGCGCATTAAAGCAATTTGCGTTGCAACTGCCACCCGACCACGCTTTGCTGTACAACGCAGTGCATTGTTTGCACTGTGCACATAGCACAACATTGCAAAATTGCATGATCAACGACAAACTCAAGTTTGTTCGTCGTGCTTGCGTTGCATGTAACTCTCACCGACTCATTCCAACGATTGAAAAGTTCTTCAGAAGTAGTAGCAACAAAAAAACGAGAACTCAAGTTGTACGATCTATAAAAGAGCCAAGAGCTGTCTTTAAAGATCAGCTAACGTTTCAAGATAGGCGCAAAACTATTGGCAGGTGCAACTTTAAATCAGTTATCAACAAGCAGATTTATTGTTTTTTTCCATTCAACAAGCTAAAATATACTGAAGTCCATTTCAGAAAACATTACCAGGCTCGGAGCAGAATCCTCCACCGCACTGATTACTTTTATGATATATTTTGGTATAATAAAATGTAAGTGATTTGGTGATTTCATCAAGGCTATCGAGTTTGTGTTTCAGACTAATTTGAAGAACAATAAATTATAGCTAGGTATCAATGCAGTCTTTATAACTAAAGCATGTGATTGTGCAAAGGTGACGAATTAACAAAGAAGATTGTTCTTACCGCCTGTCAGTGACGTAGCCAGCCCAAAATTTTTCTGCAGCCAAAATGTTTTACTTTAGGTGAGCAACAGTATTTTCGTTTTGGAAGCCACTTTTCAAAGCAAAAAATGACTAGATACGCTAAAACTTTTGTGAGGCATGGCCCCCCTGGCTACGCCTATGCTACCTACGTCCTACGTATCCACTTCAATCGGTCGCTTGAAATTATTCTGTAATGCAGCTGTGGCTTACCTACACGATAAGTGTAATGTAATCTGCATAGACGATACGGATACAAATTGAAAAACAGTATTTTTATGTTATATGCCACAGAAGCTATTAGAGTTTAGACCACAAAAGAAAAACTCAGCACTTGTGCCAAACGGCAATGTTTGGTTATTCTTTATTAGAGCTAACTGCATATATGCCTGCTTTTGCGAAAAGGGTCTACGAAAACACGACGTACAGGTTACTACCAGCTTATAAGTCTTTATTCCTGAAAAACAACAAATATACAAGCAGCCCCCTGGTCACGTGTGTGAGATCTTCCCTGGACACCTTTCCCTATCTTTACATTTTCCATAGGCCATCCATTCTCAAAACTGAGTCTGTGGACTCACTTCAGCCCCCAACGATGTTTTAGTAGTGAGTTTGTAGACATCACCTATATGAGAGTAACTGAACATACGTTAATCTCAAAACAAAACGTCAAAAGTGAGGCAAGTCATGATAATTTCTACTGACTTAACGTTAATTATGTAACGTGAATACGAGAAGATATTTGCTTAGAGGGGATTAGTCTGCAGCCTAAAAAGGGCGACGACCGCCAGGGGCGGATCCAGCCAGTAACTTTAGAGGGGGCGATTTTGGTAATATTTGGTAGTCGAGTCTCATAACAGCTTCGCTACTATAAGAGAAATGCAGTGTGCTTCACAGAACTGTTGTGACAAAGCAATAGACGACGATGAAATGACCCTATATCGCGAATGTGGTTTTCCGAATTGTACAAAATCATGGTGAACAAGGTTACTTTCGTAGGTTTTAGGGGGGGCAATCGCTCCCCCCGCTGGATCTGCCCCTGACGACCACTGAGTCCTTGACTCAGATTTTAAGTTGAACAGTCTACTTTATTTGTATTGATAAACAGTACAATGTGACTGTTAGGTTTTTAAAAGAAAGGGGGATCAGAGTACGCATAAGTAAGCTGTTCTAGGTCTACTTCGTTTGTTCCACAAATCAAATGCCTTGAATTTCGATAGGACATAGAAGCTACTGTTGAAGACAGGACCGGCCCTAGCAGGTGCGGGGCCCAATGCAAGACCTGGGCATGGGGCCCCTCTGAGCAGTGGTTTTATGACGTCATCGTGTTCAGTCAACCGTGCTATACGACCATGGTGGACGCACATATAAAGCCTTAGCACGAGAATTGAGCACGTTTGCTAACGTTTGATAATAGAGGAAGTCATCGCTGGTTCTAACGAGAGCGCTGTTTGTTAACAATGAGATTTATAAACCATTTCTACTGAATTCTCAAGCACAAGTGGTATCTGGAAAAAATTAACAATCTACCCAAACACCATGGTGCGGGGCCCCAGAGGCGCGGAGCCCCAGAGGCGCGGAGCCCAATGCAGCTGCATCAGTTGCATCGGCTTAAGGCCGGCCCTGGTTGAAGAGATCGGATGAAGTAAGATATAATGAAATGAACAAATCGTATCAATTTTCTCTAATAAAAAGCAATGCTTTCATTTGTTGTAACTCACAAGGTTTTGACGACATCGTGGTAGCCTACTCTAAAGATGACATTACATGTTTCGCTGCACAGCGCCAAGGTCTGCTGGCACGATAAAGAATGCAAGACTTTTACGATGTTGGTTCACGAAAGCTCTCAAAACTTGTGTATAAATGCTAAATGCTGAATTTCTGAGCAGATACTTTTTTGCTCCAGTCTGGAGCGTAGCTCACGACGCTAACAAATCACCACATCGCAAAAACAGCGAAAACGTTAACTGATTTTCAGCAAGCTTTTGGGAATGTTGTTGCTTCTGCTAATTTTTGCTTTTTATTTTCAGCGGTTCGTGATCAGTGCACTTGACATTTTTTAAAGCGCTGTAGTAGCTTTTACCATCTGCGTTTGGGTGTAGACGTGATCACATAGAGGTATGCTTTCGATATAACCAGGGTACGAGCGATCAAACATTTTCGACTGACGATCTTATCTTTATTGAAGAAAGGGATGTTAGTTTCGGCAACCGTCTCATCAATGAAAAATTACAGTCAGTACCCCTCGTGGCGAGCGACACTTCAGAGATGACGTTTTATCGGCAACAAAATCTGCCGTGCTGTACATCACACGAAACTTAAACGTATCCTATCCTAAGTTCAAAGGTGAGCGTGCTTGCTCTGCACAACAAATGATGCTGCACCCATTCACATACGTAATCATTACCAGAGTCGAATGAAACAAATTGCGCTGCCCTGAAGTTTTAATGATAACGTTAGCAGTTCAGCAGTTGGCAAAAGGCCAAGCCAATCTGAAAAATTGCCCCAAAAATACAGAATTCAATGCAACAATGACCAATGGCACATCGACGTATGTATTGAAACTTTTGGTTGTCTGCCGCACCAAAAATACCACAAGTATTTTCGTCTGCTTTCCAGTTGTTGTCAGCGGGGATATTTTTTATCAGATAAGACCAAAAAAGGACAAACAAGTTTGTTTTTCAAGAAATTTTGTCAGTAGTAATCTGAAACATCGAAACATGAATTGTAAATATATGTAGACAAACCTGTTTCAGTGGCATTAAAAAAAAATATTTGGAAGGATGTCTCTGAATCTCATGACTGCTGGTGTTGACTTCATATCATGAATTAAACATATCGACCCGCTTCCATTGATAGACGCTAAGAGAGTCACGTTAAAGCTTTGCTTGATAGCCATGTATGGAAAACCTATAATGGCCTGGAATCTGATAGTATAGAGTTAAGATTTAAAGAACAGCTAGAAAAGCTGTGAAAAAACGCTGACCTTATTTCAGCATGATTGGACTGCTTTTCCCTGGGTGATTTACAGAGGAATCTTGATTACACGAGTTTGCCTCCTGCTAGAAACATTGGGGATATGCCTGTACATTCTGAGGACGCACTATCAGTGATACCAGAGAAAAAACGGAGTTTTTGTGTTATTGTCATCCTGGCGCTGAACTTGTTTTCTGCAACAAAATCCGTTCCACAATTCGATATGTTTGTTTACTTCAATAGTTATACCTATCGCAACCAGGCAATATATTTCGTAGACGTTAAGTCTAAGTGAAGTGTAAGAATTTGCATAACCATTTTATATCAATGTTTGAATAAAAAGAAATGGTCCGTTCATTCCAATATTCCCTGATTTTTATTTTTTTCATCGGCTTTTAAAATTTTTAAAGATGAAACATTTTAAAGAGCAGAACCTGCAGTTCTCCGTGATTGCTTATCTCTCACAATCCACCCCAGCACGTGATTTGTCCTCCCTCACAATTTTCTAGTTGATGGTGTAAATGTACTTCAGTTAACCAAACTCACTGTTATTTTTGGCAAAACCAGAAGGTAAGACGTTCTGCAGGAACAGTTCCACTTCGTAAGCAAACAGTCGAATACTAATACACATGTGATTTCAATCGTGATCAACTTTTACAGGACGAAAAGACCTTACATCTTTAGTTGAACCATGGTTATGTTACAACAGTGTTTCCCAAACCGAGTCCGCTGAAGACTCTGAATGAGTCCGCCAGCACTAGAGGTAACAGTCGAAGCTTTTGTTGGTATAGGGGTGAGTTGATGACCACAGGCCGTCATTTCGACAAACATGATTCTCATTGAAATTTGTGAATGTCGGCCATGAACGAATTTTGCTAAAACTATTATTTACATTATTCGCGTACTCTTAGTCTATCTTGAGTCCGCGAAGACTTATACTGGTCCGGAAATAGTCCGTGTCCTAAAAAGGTTGGGAAACACTGTGTTACAACAACCGTTTCTTACGCTCCTGGCAAAATATGTCACCAGCTGCTTTGATGGATAGTTTCGCGATAGGCCTACAAGCTGGTAACAAACTTTTTATGCCAATCCATGAAATTTTTATGTTACGTTCTGTTGTGTCAGCAAATCTTCCTCGGTATCGAAACTTCCACATATGCATATACTCCATAAAAGGTCTTCTTTGAATCAAACACAGTATCTCAATTGAAAAGTTGTCAAAATGTCAATTTAAAACCAATGAAGTGATCTTTGTTTGTTTTAATTTCAGCATTTTTGAAAAAATCTACTGCTTATCTTCGCTTTTGTAACTCATTTGGTTAGTTTCAAATTATTATTTAACAAATTTTATCTAAATGCACGGTTTTCAGCTTTCTGTTATTCACACTACCTAGTCAATTGCGGGCTCCGAATTGTCATTAACGTGATATGTCCTGATTCACTCAATGACAATAATCTCTGTATGCGTGGTGTGCACTGTGGATCGACATGCAAAGCATTGTCTATATCAGGGGTTCCCAACCGGGGGTACTCGTACCCCCAAGGGGTACGAGATTGAACACCAAGGGGTACGAAGATCCTTGGGTCACAGAGCAGCTTATATATCTCTTATAGAGCAATATATATCTCAAAATTTTTTTGGGGGTACTAAGAATGCTCTGA
>JGI24021J15306_10005114_pt1 | contig 15482 bp, 9 predicted proteins | sample Ectturendosymbi1_FD_15306 | JGI IMG/M metagenome (IMG submission 15306)
ATGCTCTATGGATAGTTTTGACAGAACAATTACAGCATTCTGCATCTGGTTTGTGCTTATCTGCTGATGGTGCGATCCAAGGTGCATTGAAGGTAAAGTTGCATTGAAGGTAAAGTCTTAAAATTCTACCTTTATCTTCCAAACGATTATAAGGTAAAAAAACTGTCAAGGAGTGAGAGACTTCTCTTGACTAATTTTTCTCTGTTTCTGCTTGTCATGGAGTTTCGTTTTGTTGTGATGTTGTGTTCTAACTTGGGTAATGAAAATTCTGATGTGGGCCATATCAAATGTTGATGCAAGGTGCATTTGGCCCGCGGAGTGCAGGTTCACCACCCCTGATTTAGGCAATAGCATTGGTGAGATATGAACTGTGCCGACAGCACATATTTTTTCATAAGTATTTCTATAAAATGTATGGTGGCAACAATTGATTTTTTGTTCAAGATTTAGAGTGACTTGTAAAAGTGCTTAGCTGAAGCCTTTTTGGAGCACACATTTATTCTGGCTTCAAATTATGTAAATGAATTTATATCAAAATGCATTGGAATACGTATACGCAAAGATCTGTTGGCTATCATGTTTGCTGCAGGCGTATGAATATATTGCACTTCGAAATCAGCCTAAAATCAAGCAGTTTTCATGTGTTTTAGCGACAGCATAACTCCTCTGCTTATTGTGCTAGAGAGCTGTGAAAACCCTCAAAAGACTTGCAAGTCTTTGAGTCTGCATTGCAAAAAATTTTTGGTTTTGTTTTCCTGTGAATGATGTCATAACCGAGGTAGGTTTTTGGCCATTTTGTCTCGTGTTTCCTTAATTTTTCTATTCAAGGTAAAAAAGTCATGCTCACAGGCCAGTAGCTGATATCATTAAAACCACACAACTGCGACAAAGCCTAGCGTGTGATGACATGCCAAGACTTGAGAAAAGTCCAAACAGCGGCAAAACCACAGAGCAACAAAAACTGATGTATCAACAGACTAGTAAGAACTGGCTTTCACAATTACAGTACCTTTATTTGAAGATCTTATGAAATATGACAACCCTATGTGCAAAAACCAACAAAACATTGGCGTGTTGGAATAATTACACAGCAAAATAGTTGTGGCACTCAAAATGGCAACAAGTGCAGCCATACCCATTAGCACATCACACACCACCATTCCAGGATTGAACAAGGATGTGGTGGAAAAGCATAAGGATGGCTAACTTGCCTACTAATACTGCAGGTACAGTCATCAACCCAACAGTAGATATTTGACAGTATCAAGGAGAGTCAAAGAATTCGTTTCGATACTTAAAACCTTCATAATAGATGTTTTCGTTGCACTAACTGAACTACGAAAAAAATAATTACACACATTGTACAACAAAAAAACACGCAAATTTTTTTTTCACATGAAAGAGCAACACAAAATTTTCTTTGCACAAAAACCGCAAAATTTTACTTGCACGTGGGCTAAGCATTCAACAATTATCAGCTTTTGGATGCTGAAATGTGTAACGCTTCTGCTGTTGTTGTTGTTGCAGAAAAAATGTGAATATCACAGAACATGTTGTGATTACGTTGTAGCAGCCACATGTCAAGATGATAGTGTATGAAACGACAGGAAAAAAACTACAACATTTTTATCAGCTGGGCGTAAATATGGTTTGAGATTTGTGAAAAAGTTATGCACGTACGTTTAGGTGCTTGGTGTTGTTGCGATGGGAAAGGACGAGCGGCAAGGGTGCAATGCAAGCTATTGTTAGCAGCAACCTTTAGTGTTCTCTGTTGAACTCTAAATCTCCTTTGATATGTATTGTTTGGAAGCAGCAAAAATATCACAAGTTGCGATCACTGAACTACTGCTTTTTTGCAAATGAATGCATGTTATTCTTCACGATGCCCTTCCTGCCTCACTAAGGCTTTGCGCTAACGGGCCGTTTGAAGACTGCCAAGTGTGAATGTTTGTGAAGCAGGGCTAATTGCCAAGTGTGAATGGTTCTGAAGCAGCCGAACAGACGGCTCCAGCAGTTACTTGCTGTTGAAAATAAAACAATTTTGCAGCAGCTAAAACCGTCAACTTTTTATATAATGTTCCACCCCACACTAATTTTTTATCCACATCACAATGGCATGAGTTCACAAATGCTTTACACTAATAGGTCATTTGAAATCTGCTGCCAAGAATGAATGTTTTTGAAGCAGCGTCGAACACCACAGCTGAAGCACTTACTTGCTGTCGAAAAAAAATATTTATGCTCAAGCGAAAATCATCAAATCTCTACAGATAGGTTTTAACCCAGTAAGAAAATTTCTGAGTGATTGTTTATCCACATTACGTTAGAAATTGCTCACAATGAATGCAGTATACCATGGTTGCTCTCCTGACCACACCATATCTCCTGACCACACTGTATGTGCTCTCCTGACCACACCGTATAGGCAAAATATACCATGGTTGCTCTCCTGACCACACCGTATGTCAAATAACATTATAAATATATGTTTCTGGTTGCTAGGAGACTTGTACGAGATGTTCGTACTTTATAGAGGAAAACATGCGACCTGGAGCTCAACGGTTGGCATATGAAGTACGAGTATATCATGCACTGGTCCATGAATATACTGTGGGCTGGCAGTCTGCCGTTGGGCAAGTTTACAGACGACTGGCTCTTGATGTGTTAATGTGTGTTTAGCACCTTTGCTGCTGGGTGCATTTTGCTGCAAAACTCATTTTCTTGCCACTTTGCAGCTCCACAACTTGCNAGTCAATTGTGAGAAAGCTGTCAAACCCTCAAAAAAGTTGAAAAGTCTTTGAGTTTGCAATTAATAATTTTTTTTTTGTGAGTGACACAAGTTGGGTAGGTTTTTGGCCATTTTGGCTCAGGTTTCCTGGCCTAGGGCCCAACTGCAAAAGGGAAGTATTTCACTCAAGTTTTTATTGGAAACTAGGCTAGAAACTCAAGTCTTTTCAGCCCCTGATCAACTTTTTAGCATTTCAAAACTTGTGGTAAAAAACAGAAGTGGGTAAAAATTACCCGAAAAGCTTAATCTGCCCAATTTTTGGTTTGTTTGCCATAAGTTTTGAGACAGAAGCCCTATAAAGCAAATCAAAGGCTTAAAGCACTCAATTTTTAGCCTAGTTTCCAATTAAAAAGAAATACTTACCTCATGTGGTTTGGGCCCAAGACCTGAATAAAACCTTAGCCAATTAGGCCTTAACTGACCCACATGTGACATCATCCACAAAAATCCATAAAACAAAAAAATTTTTTTCATTACAAACTAGAAGACTCACCTAGTCTTTTGAGGTTTTGAACAGCTCTCTAGCGCAAGCAATTGGTGAGTTATGGAGATGCTAAGTGGCACAATAATAGCAATTCAGTGCATGATTTCAAAGCATGATATATTTGTACACTGGCAGCGATCCTGTTATGTCAGTGGCCATCAGAGACAACCAATATGGTTTTAGGCCTCAATATGGCACTGACATGGAGATCTGGGGTAATTCCATCACAAATGTAATCAATTAAGATTACTTGCCACATGCACCATTGCAATGACGAAGAAACAAAATCACAGTGAAATCAATTACAATTACATTACAAGTAATCACAATTACAATCGCTGTTACATTTGTCTTTAAACATCCTCAGACAAAGAGGAAAAGCCATTTGCATGATGTATGTAAGTATATGTGTAATGGACTTTGAATCTTCTGTAAACCAGTGTAGAATTGCGCAGCTTCCAATGTGAAATGAAATAACAGTAATGTCGGTATAGCTGCGCATCTGTGTATTAGACCAAATGAATGGTCAGCAAAAGCTCACTGGTCTGTTGGATATGTGGTGGATCTCTGTTCACATGTTAGTCAGTAACGTACTTTGCACTGTTATCGGATTGACATCTGAGCGATTTATAACCCTTGGCTTACCTTCATGAACGCACTTACGAACTCTATGTTGGCGTTTTTACACTGCAAGGAACTCGACGATTTGCTTTGTGCACTTGGCCTATGGTGTTGCAACAGCTGAGGAATAGGTGAAAATGAAAAGTGAAAGCTAAGTCCACTACAGAGAGGTGCTTTTGTGGAGAACTGCTGGGGGATGAGGGAAAACCGTGTCACATCGTAATTGCACTCTTCAAGTGGTTTTAATACAGGGGTGAGAAAACTATTTCCTATCACAGGCTGCATGAATTGTGAATTATCGCTAGCGGGCCGCAAAATCAATTAATTTTATCCTGAAATTCTAGCATTCTTACAATGAGGAAGAGTGACTTCTCTAACATGGAGCTTCATTTTCTCGCGATGCTGCACTCTTACTTGGGTAACAAAAATTCTGATGTGGGCCATATGGAATGTTCACGTGGGCTGCAGGTTCCCAACCCTGCTTTACTAGAAGTTGAACAGCTTCTACAGGGCAGGAAATGGGAGTTTGTTTGTACAGTACAAAGCCACTTTGTTGATTTTAGTCAGGATCATCAACCATCTATTCTCTGCAATACATTAAAACAGAGTGTCAAATATGAGTAATCACAGCACTTTGTAAATCGTAATCTATGAACAGTAGGTACTGCAATTCACCAAATTGTGTAAGCTATTTCATAAACTTTTCTGACACATTTTATGCTACTCCATGAGTTCCATTATAAACTGAGGAAATCATAGCCACATACTTGAAGTCATCCACTTCCAATTTTCCACAGAGATTGAATCACTCTACTATACCACGGTGTAATGAAAACCTATTCCTTCAGCCCAATAGCTAATCTCTTGTAACCTACTGAATAATTTTTCAGTTTGCTTAACCGATACAATTTTGCAGATTGTTTTCCTAACTAGGTGGAGTTAGCCTACAGACAAAACTAATAAATAAAATAATCCGCCATTTTGCTACAGATTAGCTTTAACAGGCTAATCTGTTCTACGGTAATGGTTTTATCATCAAGCAAATGCAGAAGACGTTGCCCAAGACTTGATACAAACCACCCAACCTCTTTTCCGCTCAAATCCCTTACTATTGGATTCCCAACCTACATCTGCTAGTTGGATTTGCTGAATTGGGTATGGCTAAAAACATGCGCGCTCAAGCAGCTTGGTGAGACACTCACTGTCGCGCCTGAATGATTTGTCGAATTCCCAATCCAACACGAATCCGATAACAGTGCACTGTAAAGTGGGTAAGTGTTGTGGGAAAGCACTGCATGTTAAATGTCCTTAAATTACTTTGTCTCCCCTGTAGAAAAAAAATTGCAGCATCCCAACCACAAAAGAAATTATAGTGCTGGCAATACAAATCTGTCATGGATCAGTTACTGCATATTTCTTGGTACCAATGCTGGGCAAAGTGAGCTAGTTCATGTCAGAATCAAATGGTCACATGGAATTGACTTCTATTATTACATTTATGGATCCAATGGAAGAGAACTTGTTTACTGTGGCATAAATTACCTTATTCATTTGAAAAATGTTATTTTTTGAAAACTACTGTATTAACTACATACATACCATGTACTAACTACATAGAATATATATAAACAAAACCAACACTTCTCATAATGTACTGTTATCTCTTCTGTTGTTAAAGTACCAACCTGTTTTCACCTGAAGCTCCTGTTTTTGTTGCTAAGTGTCACTAGACTATAACCTTCGGTTATGTGACCTTACTGGTGACAATGACAAATGCACGACCACTCACTTGTTGAATTGATCATAAACGGAGAGAAAAGCAAATTATCAATTTGGTGAAGCAATACTGATTTCTTCAAAATCACAGTACTGGTGGCTTTTTATCTTAGGAGCAAGCCTTGTGCCTTCACATAATAAATCGGCCTTGTGCTTTCATACAATAATTTGGGCTTATACCTTCACCAAACTGCTGAACTGACATCATTGAGTTGTGAGACGTGATTAATTACACCAATCAACAACAAAGTTTTCAACAACCAAAGTTTTTAGGTCAAAAAATTGGTTGCCCTAGTGATTACACAAAAATTTGTGATCGACTTTGAAGAATGATTACTAGGGCAACCTATTTTTTGACCTATAAACTTGAAATTTTGACTTTTTCGACCTATCAATTTTCTGTGTTTGTAAATAAAATGATGAATACAAAGCATATATTAGAATTCAAACCGATAGGTTAAATATCTTTTGTTGAAATGAAACAAAATTCAAAAGTGTGAAACACTCCACGAAACTAGAGATAACAAACTGTAGACGAAAATCAATCCAAATGCACAAGAAAAATATCCAGTGTCAGTACATCTCCTGAAGTTGCGGAGAAGATTCTACATTGTTATAGTGCTACCATGCCTAGTGTACTTTCAATCGTCCAGTACTGGGCAAAATAACATTAGGACACCAGCAGTCACAAAAACTCCAGTAATATGTCAGAATTTCAACAAAACTTGCAGAAGTATGTGATTATCTATTGTTGTAACTCTAATGAAATATTGATAAAGAGACAACAACTGTGCTGCAAGACATCTTGACCTAACGATAAATTTGACTTTTTTTGACCTAATAACTCCGTAGTCACTCATAGTATCAGTGTGAAAGTCCAGTCTGTGGACGTTTCACTAAGTTTAAAAAGGTAGAAAAATTTTGACTTTATTGACTTTTGGTTGTCCTAATTATTACGATTACCCCATGTTGTATATTTTTGCTCGGACTGTGTCATGCTGTGTAAACAAGGGTACCCTTGTGTTTGCAGCTTTTTTTGATGTGTCCAAGATATTTGACAGAACTAACCACAACATGCTGTTTGCTAAATAAATTGAGTGCAATATATTGCTGGGCATAGTGAGACTGTTGATGATTTGGTGTAGGCACCAAACTATGCAAGTTACGTGGGACACTAACTTTTCATCTCCATTTACTGCAACAAACAGGGTAAGGCAAAGGGAGTTAAGTCCATTTTTATTTTCTGTTTACCTTGGTGAACTCTTAATCCAGCTGGGCTTAGCCAGAGTGAGTTGGTCTGTGGGAATTATGGTTGTACATCGTCTAATGTTTGCTGATGTTATATCCCTTTATGTAGTACAGAAAATAACATATCGGCTTGGACTTTTTCAGCCATGACTTGCCAGAAGATTGCACTACAGAGCTGTTCAAACCTTATTAAGAAGCAGAAAGTCTCCTAGCTTCCATTAAAAAAAATGCAGATATTTTTGGGTTTGAACTTTTTGGGGGATGAGGCTGTGGGTGAGTGTCAAGGGACTTTGAAATGATTTAACACTTTGGCGTCTAGTCACTTTCGAGGATTTTCGAGAAAAAAACACTGAAACGCACGTGGCTTTGCACGGGAATTTTTCCGGTGTGGTAATTGCTACCGATCTCGTCAAAAGCTCAAAAGATGCGACAAGTCTTGTAGCTTGCACTCAAACTTTTTTGGTTGGGGGTGTGTGGATTTTTTGTGAGGGACATAAGTGGAGGACTTTTAAGCCACCTTGGCCCACTTCACCTGGCCCTGGGCTCAAACCGCTAATTGGTAGTATTTCACTGGAGTTTTTATTGGAAACTAAGCTACAATCTGAGTCTTTTGATACTTTGGATTAGCTGCTGAGGTTTCAGGTTCAAAAGTTATGATCTAAAGTAATAAAAATATTTGAATAATTAGCTAATTAATTAATTTGTTTGTTTGAGATCGTAACTTTTGAACCAGAAACGCTAGAAAGTCGATCAAATGCTCAAAAGACTCGTACCTAGTAACCAATGAAAACTTCAGCGAAATACTTTGGCCTAGCGATTGGGCTCTAGGCCAGGTAACATTAGCCAAAATGGCCCTAAAACTACTTCACTCATAACGTCACTCACAAAAAATCCACAACCCCCAACCAAAACATTTTTTTCGAATGCAGACTAGAAGACTGGCTGATCTGTTTGAGCCCTTGAACAGCTCTCTAGCGCTATTGGCGGAGGAGCTAGGGTGTTGGTAAGGCAACCAAAACTGCTGGTTTTAGGCTGAAATCTAGGTACAAACATATTGTACGCCGGCTCTCAAAGTGTTAATTAGGGTGGGAAGAAAAAACTGTTAAGGGCAATTTCTTTGTTTTTTCTTCAGAAAAACTTAGACGATAACCCTCCATCTCTTTAGAACCTTTCATTGGCCTTGTAGCATTAGTTGTTGACAAGTTATAGTAAAAAAAAAACACAAAATAGTTTATTATTCTACTCATGAATCCCTTCACTGGGCAGTTAATTAATTTTCGCAAGTAGCATTTTTTTGGAAGTTAAGAGTTGCTTCAAAGTTTGCAGGGATGAAACCTGAAAAATGAGGTTGAGTGAAAAGAGTGCCATCAGAAATGATGTGAATATCTGCTGTTTATTGTTAACAGTGCATCTTGTTTTGTCTAGATGGCCACCTGTAATGGAGCAGATGGTTTGCAGAAGTTTGTCACTGCTGAAAATTACCAAATAAAAAGGTCTGGTGCGATTCAATTTCTATCTTTTGGGCTGGGTACACTTTCCAGTCCGTCTCTTGTTCCAGCAGTTCATGTTTCTGATCAAAATGCCAACTGGAGGTAATTAGTGTGTTGTTGTACATTTTTTTCAACTTAAATGTGAATAGATACAAGATTGATGAATGCTTGTTCTTTTGGAAAAAGATAATAAGTCGTCTATCATTTCAGATTGTCATAGACGTGAATTAGAAATGCTCCACGACAGCATTTCATAAACATCGAAAACAGCCTAAATTTTCCTTGTCAGTGTTGGAACAAAACCCCTGTTCTTGGAAAGAGATTTTAAGTCTCTGNTGTTCAGAGGCTGTGTGAAAGCCTTGTTCTTTTGAAATTGTCCACCTANGCGGGACCAGGATCCTGCTGCAGTAACTGATTCTGTGTGATGGAAGTGCCTTAATGTGCTGNCGAATGCAACGNAAGCATGAAAAATTTCATTGCAAACGTTTATGTAAGTAAATACAGACATGTTAGGAAAGTTTAATTGATGAATGCCAATGTTAGCTGCTTTTATGGAATCAAAAAATGCTTCCATTGAAGTGATATTTTCTTCAAAGGGCCGGCAGCAGTAGGCCTTGTTGCAGTAATATGTAGCCTAAAATTGACAAGTGTGAAAGCAGCAACAAAATGTGTAGCATGTTTACTGCTTTAGCCTGCAGGTGTAAAACACCTAACAACAATCCACCATCTATGATTTGAATTTCCTGCCAAAACCACCTGGTAATCGTGGACGTGGATATTGCTGTGGGAATCCACCAGGGATCAACAGTGTTAATAAATTTGCGTAAAATCCAGTTTAAAAATTTGAATTACATTTCTCACTTCTACACAAACTGTTGTATGTGCACTGTCCTGCAGTCCACTTGTATGGTATACTCAACAAGTATTACTGTATTGATTGAAAGATGCTGTTTATAAGCTATCAACTTTTCCAAGTAAACTTCATCGCACATCATGCCAACACTTCTTGAACCAGAAACAAACGTCAGTGTGCCAAATGTATAGCCAATTTTTTCAAGAAAGTAGTATTGTGACATCATTGTTGGAAATTGATTAATGGAAGATGTGCAAAATTCAAGAGGTTCACTCGCAGCTTGGCAAATGCTTTTGTACATTTTCGATGTAGGAGAATGTCACAGAACTACTTTTTTCAATGAAATGGCTAGGAAAAAGCATAGATGTGTGATACTACAAAAGAACATGTGCATGGATGATACGGTTGCTAGAATGTTTAGCACTGTTGTATGTTGTGTGATACAGAGTCCTTCCGCCCAAATCAACCAGAGCTTCCATGGCACTGTCTCAGATTTTGCTAAAAATTGCACCAAATGTGCTTTTATTGGATCAAGGAAATATCCCCAAGTTTATAAAAATTCTATAGGTCTGAAAATTGGCGCTCTTCAAAGGTTTCAACTCCTTTATGGATGTCATACAATGGTTGACAGCTTCTGTGTTTGAGGGCACCAACTGTTGAGGACAGGGGTGTTTTGTTGCGGCGTCACAGATTTTAAGTTTTTATTCAAAATATAATTGCAACACATACAAAAACAAAAAGAACAAGGATTAGTGGTGCGGTTGTATAGTAATAATCGCCAAAACAGTTTCTTGCAAAACAAACAAAACACCATTTTAATGTAACAGTGCACCCTCGGTTCAGCCTGAAGTTAACATGGGATAGCCCACTCTGCTACTGCAGCTAGTGTCTACATGTTCCCACATATTTGGGCTATAATGCCAAATACATTAAAACAGCATCAAGTTTTATTGCATTTTTGAATTCCTCACTCCTGAAAACAAAGAAATAGACACTTTGTTAATTGAATTTTGTTAAGGAATGGTGATTTCAGAGCATTTTTTGCAAATATCAGAAGGGCACTAGTGGCAAAAATGCTTTAACTTTTAGGTAAAATTCCTTATCAGCTGAACAAACTGTCAAGTCATTGTTTTGGAAATGTTTAAATTTGTGGAAGATACAACTAAAATATATCTTTGCGTGATACCATCTACACCAGTGGTTCCCAGACTGGTAAGCATACCAGTGGTGGCTGGTGGTACATGAAAGCCTTCAAGGTGGTACACTAATTGACCTACTTTCTGTTTTTCTTCACAGAAAAATATATTCACAGCTATAATTTTTACCTGTTGGGTTCTGTTAATAAATTCCCCAATTTTTGTGTAGCCTACTCCCCTTGTTGGTTTCTACAAATGGCCATAATACTTCCTGACATCCATTTTCTTCATGTTACATTTGTGTAAATTCTAGTTCTCCCAACTTTTGATTGCATTATATTTGGCACATTGGTTTTTCCTGCAGAAGGTGGTATGTGTTGACAGTATGGGACCCATAAATGGTAAACGATCAGAAAAAGTTTTGGAACCACTGATCTACACAGTCATTTGCCTTCTTGAGAATGAGGGTATAAAGGTTATTTTTTAAGCTGTTGCCATTTCTATCACCCAGCAATATCATTGTTTGCTGTTTGTATCAAGATATTTCACTTCTGCTCAATGCTTATTTCTTAACACTTTCGTACCCGGGTTAATTCAAGCGGTTCGCGCAAAAAGAGCCTGATCGCACATGGTTTTGCCTGGGAATTTCTCGGTCCAGTAAGTTCTACAGACAAGTCTTGTAGTTTGCACTCGAAAAAATTTTTTTGGTTGGGGTGTGTGGATTTTTTGTGAGTTGCCTCAACCCTGCTGGCAAGTTGTGGAGTTGCAGAGAGGCGTGAAAATAGCAGCACAATGCAGAATTTCAAAGTACAATACACTCGTATACTGGCTCCCAACATGTTAAGCAAAATTTAGGATGGTGCCTATGGAACTTATCACAATTTTGGTTGAGTTGGGCTGAAATACCCCGCAAGTCAGAGGCAATCATAGCTTCAAGATCTATTGCTGTTTGTCAGTGTTTTTTTTCTGTAGAATCAGTAATGATCCCAATGAGCATCACCTGTATCTAAGCTGTCAGTGCATTGTGTGTCTTAAAATTAAAGTCTACTTTGTATGCTGTTGAAAACTGGTTTTAATTTTTTTTAATGAATGTTCATATTTTCTGAGCTTTCAAAATTACCACCACACAGATGCTCACAACTTTACTTTTGTTAGGCATGGGCAATCTTGATTCTGCTGTGACATGACTAGCCCCTGTTCAAGTTTTTTTCTGACAATGTTTCTGCACCTAAATTAGTGTAACTTGTATGTTTCATGTTCCAAAATCTTGAAATCAAAGTATTTTAAGTGTGTATATTACCAGATGATTTACCGAATTTAAAGAAAATTAGAAGCATGTGCATTCTCCATCTATGGTTGTCTTCAAACTAGTGTTTAATAATGAAATTATTTGCTTTGAATTGAGGTTTTATGAGTGATATTTTTCCATGTTTTAAGGTTTCTTGATGCAGCAAACAATGTGGAATATACTTTGTATGGAGTTCGCAATTCAGGAAGTTGCCCAGCATTTGTGTTGCCTTCAGATGTAACAAGCACAGGCTCCTGTTCATCCTCAGCTTCGGTATTTTGTTTGTCTGTGTCATATGTCTAACTTTTGAAACATGTTTGATTTGCAGGAGTACAAATAGTGAAGTCGATTAAGAAATTGGTAATCTATAATTTATATCTGTTAAGGTTATTGGTTGAATGTGAATGCCTTTAACCAGGGTTTTTTAAAGGTGTTTTAGGGACCCGATTCGGGTCCCTAGAATTGCAAATCGGGTCCCTACAGGTCCATACCAGGTACCTAACATTTTCCTTAAAAAAACCCTGCCTTGAACTGTTTTTGCTGAGATTGTGAAAGGAGAGTTTGTTACATTTTAATCACTTCCTCAGAAATAGAATGAGTTTGTGAACTGATTCAGGAAAGAAAGTTGATGAACTTCGATGTTACTTGCAAAGTTATTTTTAAAGCTGCATGTATTGCTTTTTGAAAGTGGTCTGATTATCTTTAAAAAGTTGTTTGAAAAATTTATCGCAATAATATTTTATGAAAAAGTGCTACAACCATCTTTTCATGACATAGTTTGTGCATTGAAAAATGTCCGATTGCATTACTTTTAGATTATTAGTTCGCAGTTGAAGCAGTTTATTTAGACCAGTAGTTCCCAAGTGGGGACGAATTCATCCCAAGGGAGGAATTTCATGAGTTCAGAGGAAGAATTTACATGTGACAGTTTGATTACCTATTCATTGTACAGTAGACACATTAGTGCTTTGATAACCTACAACCCCAGTCCCTACAATTATAAGTGTTGCACTTCTTTTTTGAGTTGACATAGGGGAGGAATAAAAAGTTTAAAATGAGAATGTGAGAATTACATCAAGGGAAGTTGGGAGCCACAGCTTTAGACATTGTTGATTTAGATTGCTGATGTTATTTTGCATGTTGCATAGGCAGAAAGGGTTGGCATATGGGTGGTATCGAATATTTGTAAGGCATGTTAACCATTGGTAAAAACAGTTCAGAACTACCAGGTTTTTTTTAAGGAAAATGTTAGGTACCCGGTATGGACCTGTAGGTACCCGATTTCTTTGATTCTAGGGATCCAACGATAATTTTCCTTAATTCTAGGGACCCAATTTTCAATTCTAGGGACCTGAATCGGGTCCCTAAAACGCCTAAAAAAAACCTGGAAATACAGGTGAGTTGAGTTCAATTGAAGTTGGAACCATGTAAGGTTTGTTAGTTCTTCTATGATTATCTCTGAAATAGTTCTGAGTAGATTGTATTTCTCAACCCCATGACCATAGTGTAAAGTTTAAGTGGGCCACTAAGATAGGTGAGAGTGTTAGAACTTAATTATCTAGACCAGGGGTGTGCAACCATGCACAGCACTGCCAGGGCAAAGACACATCACCAGATTGGTCCACAGGTGCATGTATCAAGCTGTGCAAGTTAGATAACACAGAAGATCGGTGATTCCCTTTAACACCTTGGATGCCAGCACACAAGAATCTTCATTCTTACACACCATTGGTTGGGCGCCGGCACATGAGAATATTTGTACCTGCATCCAAATGCTCATAACTTTTTCGTATGTGGTCTTTTATAACAAAAATTGGCACAGATGTTCTTCATGGCGAATTGCAGAAGAAAATGAGCAAGAGCTTGTTGGATAATAAGTCTTTTTATGCAACCACTTTGCTAGGCCTAAATCAGATATGTCCAACCCAAATGGATTGCTGAGCCAAAAATAAGTCACTATCTGTGCCACGGCCTCACACTGGATGACATATTAATGAGGGCTGCACATTGAATGGCTTACTTTGATCTTAGCAAACTAAATTTAGCTTACGCACTTGAATCCTAACTACAGTGGAAACAGAAGTGACAAAGTGGCACTGAGGATCACCTGTATCAAAAATGTCAAATTCAAGATCCTCAAAATAAGGACAGGTTGTCAGTATGTAGGATACCTTCACTACAATGAAAACCAAAACTGGGCCGCACAAAACCTTCGACAGGCCAGGCCGTGGGTTTGACAAAAAAAATAGGTATTAACAGTTGTTCCATAAAGCACAATAACTTTTTTGTGCTCGTTTGTTTCCAATGAAGATTTACAATGATGTTCTCTTAACCTACTTGCACAACCCCTGAAAATGCCAGGTTTTACAAGCAACAACTGTTTTAGTTAGGCAGGTTGGTATCCAGCAATATATTGCTAGGCCTAGCCTGCAGCACTAAAGTTCTCACAATTGTTGCATATAGCAGGATAACTTTTTCATAGTCGTGCTTCGTAACGAAAATTTCCAAAAATGATCTTCATACCTGTACGCATTATCCTTTAAAATTTGAAGAAAATGTAACGATAATCATCGGAGTTACATGCATTACTGTGGTAACTATGGTATTGTATAGGCTACAAAACTTTATTCTACTCAGCAGAATTTAGAAGTTGTTTTATAGTCACCATAAATTTTTCAAAACTAGTGTTTTTGCAACTGAAATTTACGTGAATGTTCATCTGATACTTTTTCATTTTTCCTGATTATTTAAGTTTAACACTTCGGATTAAGATTTGCTACATGTGGTGAAACACGCCCAACCAGATCCAGGAAGTTTATCCATAGCGCATAATCTTTGGAAATGAGTTATTTTGCCACTAGAATTCAGAAGAATTTTTTCTTGTTTTTATACCAAGCAAACTAAATTTTTGGAAAAAAAGCTTGGAAAAAGAGATTTTTTACCCAAATCAGAAAGAAAGCCAATCAATTAGCTGGTGAGTTATGGCATTGTCAAATGATGCAAAAAACCTGGCTCACACGAACTGTCCTAGAGCTAAAGGTGTTAATACGATATATGCCAAATTGTTGGTTTCAGTTACCGTTTAAAATTGTGATCACCTATTAATGAATATCATGATGTGAGTTTTTAAACAGCCAAAACTTCCTTATCGGTGGAGTTTATTAGAACAAAACCATTTGGGAAAAGCACCATTTGTACCACACTTGCTGTTTTAACAAACAGCTGCTTAAATCATTTCTATATAAATCATAACTTACAGTAACATTGCTAGGATAATGTCAACTCCAATTCCCTTTAGGTTTAATAGTTGCAAACTATTGGATTATTTAAATATTGATGAAAATAATATTTTGCTTTCAGGCAAATGGCACTACTTGTACCCTTGGTTGCAGTGTGGGTGCTCTAAACACTGCTAGCACTTCTCTTCAATGTGTTCATGGTGCATGGAGTTCGAATCCTGACTTAGCATGTGTTCTAGATGCAACATCGATATCTAATGGTTGCGCCTCATACAAATCTGGTTATCTATCTGGTGCAGTTATCACATCAGCTGATTGCACTGGTTCAAGGTAATTTATACCTCTTTTTTCTCATGAAAAATGTTAAGCAACAAGATTAAACATTTGGGCATTTCTTCGTAAACTGCGTTTGACTTTTAACACGTATAGAGCCGGCCTACGGTATATTAGTACTTTGATTTTGGCCTAAAAAACAGCAATTTTCGGTTGCCTTACCAACGCCCTAGCTCCTCCGCCGATTGCGCTAGAGAGCTGTTCAAGGGCTCAAACGGATCGGCCA
>JGI24021J15306_10005115_pt1 | contig 15482 bp, 12 predicted proteins | sample Ectturendosymbi1_FD_15306 | JGI IMG/M metagenome (IMG submission 15306)
AGGCCTGCACAACATACGGCCCGCGGGCCACATGCGGCCCGCGAGATCTTTTCTTGCGGCCCGCGAGAACTCAGTTGCAGAAAATGTTGAAAAAGCCCGACTTCGGATAATTACTTGTCCTTTCAGAATTTCTTCCACACTATGACGAAATAGACTTTTGCGGCCCGCGGCGAGTTTATGTTGATCAATTTGGCCCTTCGAGCTTTCTGAGTTGTGCAGGCCTGCATAAACCATTGTATTATTTGTACAACTCGCTTGCCCAACAAACTATTTCTGTGGAAGTGGAACCCACATTTCAGACTCTGGCTCCACCATTTAAAAGTTTTTGGCTCTGGCTCCGGGCATCCAAAATTGCTTGGACTCCGGCTCCACAGCTCTGATTTTAACCGTTCAAAATGCAGAAAGGAGGACATTTGGGCAATATTAATAGTCCTCGGTTGACAAAATATTTCTCACAAAAATGGTGGACATGTCCTCCAGGAGGAAGTATGGTAACCTTATATTGATGAATCTGCTGGCTTCAAACAGTGATCAAGATCAAAGCACTGAAACAATTGTAGAAGGCATTGCTCAACAGGCATTAATTGACAACCACTGTTACCTCAGTCTACACAAGGGCGTCCAACCTTGGGTCGATGGGTCACATGTGGTCCGTCATGTCCTTCCGAGTNGCCCGCGAGATCACTTTCTTTAAAAATAAAAATTAACCCNACCGATATAAAATCCGAACCAAGCGACAATTTCCTATCAGAATGGTATCAGTCGCATTGCTCCTGTGTTGTTGCCGTGCTATAAAGAATTAACTACGTCGCACGTGAACTGTGAGAAGCAGTTTTCTGAGCGCAACTTTCGTGATAATGAAAAGCATCGCATTTGCGAAAAACAGCGCGAGTGTAAATGCTCTTTGTCACGTAACCAACGGCTACAATAGATCAGCCGCTGACAGAACAATTACGGTATTCACGAAGAACTACAGCTCGAGTATTTTTAGTTCACCTTTTGCACGCGTGCTTTGCTACAAGCCCACACAGCTTGTACTGTACAACTTAATAAAGGTGAAGTCCGTTTGAGATGTTCTGAGCGCAGATAATGATTTAAGTTGCTTCTGATAATGGCAACAGCAAGTGTAATGCCAAAATCGTTTTGTTGCAATCACATTGCTGATCATGTCACTTTAGCAACACGAATAGTGTTTGCTACGATTTTGTTGGTGTTCTAACCTCGTTATTTGTATTATGTTTGTTTCTGAATGGCGAGTCAAAAAGACTCGGGTCGTAAGATACACCGACCTTCTATTTATGGGCTTTACAAGACACTTTTCAAAACACTCAAATTTGATTTGTCTCCGAAAGTTTGGAGAACATATTTCAAACATTTCCTTGAGCCAGAGAAAAACTTAATTCATGAAATTAAAAAAGAAATGCCCGGGGCTCCGGCACCCACATATACCTGAGCGGGACAGTGGCGTAGCCAGCTTAAAATGCTTGATTTCAGGCTAATAACAGTATTTCGTTTGGGATACCGCCTCTCAAAGCACAAAATGACCAGATAAGCAAAGATTTGGGGGGGAGCATAACACTCCTGGCCACGCCGATGGAGTGGGGTTGAGAGTAGTACGACTAGCGGCTCTAAAGTGGCTTTAAAATGAACAACAGATCAACAAGAAGCCGTTTTTCCAAAGCAGCAATACTTTCCACAAGTAGTGGAGCAAAGCGCCATTTAAACATATTGCTTTAAAGTACTGTTTCTAGCGAGAGACGTGTCTCCTGCACCGATCGCATAACCTTCACGATTGGATGTCACAACTTCCAGAATAGTTATACCAACTTTCCAGGCGCTGCAGTGTTATCTTGCATTCACAATCGCAAAGCGCCGATAAAGTTGGACGAATGGCAGATGCAAGAACTAATTTGACAGGAGGTGGTGATGTCATGACAGCTGCAGGAAATGTCAGACGTGCAAATTTAAGGCACCGATTGTTCAATGGGTTTATATAAACGCAAGTTTTGTTACTGTTTTCCAAATAATTTCAGCCACGTTTATTCCAGTCCAGCCTGCACATCAAAAACACAACTTTGTAAACTGAACCAAACTACGCGCGGCCTATTCCCTCTAAAGCTACGGCATTTATATTGATTTATTTTCAGGCCTGTAACTTCAGCTACTTTCGAGGATGATGAGGCGAACCAGAGAAGTAATATGCAGCGGAGCTAATAAATCAAAGTCGCAGTGACGTCATGCAGCAAATGCACAGCCGTGGGGTTGCGCGGATGATCCGGCTCGACCGATCACGTGACCACTTTGCAAATCTCATCCTCCCAGGTTGTTTGCTCCGAGCCGCTCAGTCACGCTTCGTCAGTTTGACGTCAGCAGCCATGCTTCGTCAGCACTTGAGCTGCGACGAACTTAATGGAGCTGCAGTAGACGTTTCGTAACTCGCAACATCAATTTTAATCATTTTATCGGCCGGCAGCAAAACACAGTCAGCACTGGCTCGCAACATCAAGGTCATGGTTCAGAGATTTCAAAGCAAACAACTTAAGAATTGTTAAATTCGTCTCGACCGCGAGAACCAGTCATTTCGAGCTTTGCCATCACGCAGTTTCTACAAACACTGCACAACGATCGTCTTGAGCGTTGCCGGACGGGAATGTCGCAACTACTGCCGGAGCGCGCCGATTTGTACTTGGTGGATATTTTTCACTGACCATTTCACTGCGGCATGGGAACGTCGCCATAAGCGACCGGATGCAGTTGTTCACGCAACTTACGCGTTACCGGAAGCGCAACTCATAAAGGTACAATCATCGTGGGAACCACTGCAATCGTTCAGCAAGTTGCGCTGACATGAGTTTACTGCTCTGACGCTAACTTTCTGGGCATGAGCACCACAGTACAGGACGTGTGGCTGGCGGTAAACTTGTTCGCACCGACCAACAGCATTAGATTTGAAACTCTTACCGGAAATGACGCAATACGCACAACACTGTAAGTAGAACAAAATATTGAGGTGAAGCGAATGCTAAAACTATCAACCAAGCCTCGAATAAAAATAATACGTCCTGTTGGTTGGATTAGTAGTTAAAGAAAACAGGGTTTGCAAAAGGTTACGGTGAGGCATACACAGACCTTACGAAGTGCGAGGAACGCGTCTCCCATTTCCACCAACATGCTGACAAATGGAATTGCACAATAAATGTTTGTGATCTCGCAGATAAGCAGAGTGCACATATCAATGAAACAAANNCCCCGTAGAACAAATCTGCAGGCGCGTGTTTAGAAACAAGGCGGCAGGCGAAACACTGCATATTGCAAACTTTACNTGATATAACAGCGCGAAAGACATATATTCACTTTGTACCATTNNGAAATTGGCAGAGCATAGTGGAATCAGAACCCCTTAGCTCAGGGGGGTCCAAAGCGCGGCCAGCGGGAACATTTCACANAGCCCGCGGATATAGTTACATATTATACTGTATACGGACTGCCAAAGCACACTTTTCTGTCGAAGCTACGGAGGCTTCTAGCTGCTTAAGACATTTTCCGATTGTTTTGTGATGTGCTGAGAGCGAATATGAGCATGAAAACCGTTGCACAAGACTGGTTCTGCTTCAAGCCTTGGGCGAAATTCTTGGACTATGCTACACCTTGCAGTAAAACATGTGGGAAGGGAATTCTGACCCGTCTCACCTTCACACGATCAAACTTAAGTCTCTTTGAAAAAAGTTCGGACACCCCTATTTTAGCTGTTTTCGAATAAGGTATGAGACAAAATGCAAGCTGTGAAATTAGGTCAACAACCCCATATCGTACACTGAGAAAAACAGTCGAAAATGGACAGAAAATCTGGTACTGTCGACTATGAATTATTATCACTTGAAATTCCCGGGAGAAAATATTTTTGCGCATAAACAGCAAAGTTTGCGTTTCGCTTCGCCGGCGGTACGTTTTTCGGCGTTAAACGGAAGCGTTGGATTCGCCCACGTCACACTTGTGCGGCACCGAATGGGGCAGTTAAAAGCGGATGCTACTGATGCCCGCGATCAGTAGAACGGACCGCTGCCCTCCCACTCTTGCCAAGTGTTAAACTGCGGGCCGGGAAGTTCTTGGTAAGTTGAAGCGATTCCGCTTCGGACGGTCATGGAGTTCGTCGGGGCGGGCGTCCCCAGCTGGGAACATCCACAAACTTGTATAACGTAGTTCATTCCGTCGTTATTGTCCCAAAACTCACGGTCGCCGCCGGCCACGTATCGGAGGCAGAACTCAGCCTGAGCCTCCTTCTCACCGGGCAACGCATCGAACTTGACGTTGAACTGGAAGGAGTCGACTGTACTTGCGCTGTACGCGTCTTTGACGAACCGGCAAGCGACATCCTGGTGCGATTGCCAGTTGTCGCAGGTCAAACGCAAAGTCACAGTTTTTTCAAACGCGAGGTTTTTTACTTTCACAGTGCCTGAAATTGTTCTATCTTCTTTCAAAATAACGTTTTCAAGGCAAACGTTGTTTTCGTTCAACCTTTCTTTAAACTTAATATAATCCGAGGCAGGTTGCTTGAATTTCAAAACAAACTTCGGTTTCTCAAATAGTTTATCGCTGCTTCTGTTGTTCAAACTTAGTTTTTTCTCCATCAGCTGCACCAAGTGGCCACTGTCAGCAAGATTGGGAGGTTCGTTCGACGACTCCTTCACATACTTCACCACGGTTAGAGACTTTCCATGGCTGTCAGCGAAGGTCACTCGCTTTCCCCTCCCCCGTGCGTTTCTATCAGATGTTTTTATGATCGGCACGGGTTGCGACTGTGAGCGAAGCACTTTCCTGACATCCGCATGATGATGCAACAATTGGGAAGGATGGACAGCGGAATGCACTTGTGCTTTCCTTTGCATCCGCGGAGATGGATGTAGACGTTGCGTCGCAAACACACCCAGGGTGTTTGCCCAGTATGCGTCAGCAGCAGTGCTCGTGGCCGCATTGACTGGTGAATAGAAGGATTCGTGGAACGGTGGACTGATGCCGAACAAGTAAGAGACGTCCGCTGGCATCTTGCGTGCCTGGTCTTTACGTGGCGATGCAATCTGATAGAAACAAACATTGAGATTAGGAATGGAACATTTACACTGTTTACACAAGCGCATGGTCACATATCCACGTATCACCACTGAAGCAACTGCCAGCGCAATATCTCTCATTATTGTACGGACGAGAAAAGCTATGAAGCAACAATCTAGAATTTTTTCGTTGCTCCAATGCAGGCAATTTCTGATGACCTAATTTTTTAAAGGAATTTTTCCACAACTTTTTTCAGGTTTGTTTCGTTTTTGTCACAACCGGCGGTAGCAGCGTTGTTGAAATACGGAAGGTCGCAAATGCGACGAGGACTCATGAACAAAACCGGCGGGACCTTAAAAGTGTGAATAGGGAAGTTCAGAAATCTAAACAAGCCAACCATCAGCGGAACTTTCTATTTCTCCATTCAAGCCATTCTTCGTTGATATCTTTCTATTTTTTTAATAAATCAAAATCCGTCGTAATTTCATGCGATCCTTGGGAAAATCTATAAAAAACACACGGCATAAGGGGCCTGCAACCTACTAACTGTGTGTGAGTCCGTGTGCAGTTTATCAACAGGTATGTTGAGTCTGCTCAGCTACTGATAGCCTTTTAGAAGTTTGGAACGATGCACCAAAGGAAATGTTTCTGTCAAGTCCCTGGGTTGTTTCGCTTTCCAGCGTGCCTCGGAAAACGGTGTCTTGCATCTTTCCACACAATAAGCTACTATCCGTTTTATGTTTAGCGTGTTCACATGTCAGGAAGTCCGGAATGACCGATTCACGTTCACATGGATTGTACATTGTACAATCGAGAATGCACGGTATGAAAACCATTGTGATGCATTTTTCGTGCGTCAGCGGAAAAACGGATTTGCCCGGGGATCAAACATACAAGGAACAACATTTCAGTAAAAAGATTTTGACTACGGTTCAGCGAGACTTTTATGTTAGTTTTTTATTGAATAACTGGTAGCAAACCCCAAAATTACTAAGAACTTTTGCCTGATCCACGACCCCAAGCATCTTTGTTTTCATGGTTTTCTTCAAACCGTGCTCTACAATACATGAATGAACGCAATCTGGTGCATCTTCTTCCGAGGAAAGAAACCAAGCTGTGACGTTACAAAGCGCCCTACATTCTTCTGATCGCTTATTTTGCTTTTCATCATGTTCAAGCTTTTGACTATGCTGCGTAAATTTTTGCTTGCAAATTCTGTTTTTTTTTGCTGAGACATTTAGGTCATTTGTCTCACAGTTGTATTAAAACTCACCGTAACAGTGTTCATTAGCCTATATTTTCAAACATTCTGACCGAAATGACTTGATTTTTTTCAGTCATTTTAAAAAAAATTCGGTCTATGACCCCAAAAAAACAGCTTGCAATACGTTAAGTCCCAACTGCTGTTTTTGAAGCTGAGGGGAACAACAACAAGAAGAACAAAGCAAATCTTTTCCAACTCCGCGTGAAGTTAGTACAAACTGGAGAGCAACTGTTCGGTAAAATGACAAACGCTCAATCGCGACGAAATGAAAGATAAGACTCCGGAAATTAATGTAATCTTAAAATTTATTCGACCCACTATCCTAGAGTCTGAGGAAAAATGCAGCCAACAGATCATTTAAGAGTGTAGCTGGTTGTACATCTGAAACAACTTCCTCAAAGGGGTTTGCAAATTAACTTAATTATGTCCACTGCTCGTTGCATTGGTGGCAAAGCTTGCGAACCCTCCTACCAATACACAGGACTTTGCGAAAGACATCATTCAAGCAAGTAGTGCTTAAACACTTCAACAATAAAATGCTTGAATGTGCAGCAATAAAATGAATGTGCATTATAGTAAACAGCAGCTTCCTTTTTCGTGGCAACAGCAAAGCACATGTCAATGAATGCAGCAGACATTAGCTTTCCGGGGTTTCCGCAACTTAAGCACAGCGTTGAAATCTTGTTGCAAGCAACATTATCATTAAGGACTTTGATAAACCGTCCGTATGGGACTACCTGGATATCGTGCAGATCATTTATCGCAATCCCGGCACGTTAAGAAGTGCCCAACAGTATATACCAGATGTGTTTGTAAAACTTTCTGTACAAAACAGTATTTCACTGAGTTAGCAGTGATTTGCATACGTTTCAAAGGCACGTTGGATCTAAAACCGCCAATGCAGTATCGCGAAATTGGCAGTCACATACAGAAATAACGCACGTTTGTGATGAGTCATCTGCCTTCCGATCTATCTACATTCGCAACGTGCAAAATTTGTGCTGAAATTAAACGCAGTTGATATGCTTTAAGCCATAAATTTTTGCCATGAAATTGTGGTGATAATTATTAAGTCAACGTTTTCACAAATTTTATCACAATCAAATCTGATAGCATAACATGAAAACCTACACAAGGTGTCACCGATCTGAAACAATATGTACCGTTTATCCATTTGTCATTTTTTAACACTTGCTTTCTTGCTGGTGTTCCAACAATACTTCATGTTCTCTTATTTTAAATTCTCCCCATGCGCATCTTTTGACAAATTGCTATTTCGAAACTTAAGGTATCTCCAAACATGAAAAACTAGAGCGACAATTGTTCCTAGCTCATTTTTAACACTGCAACAAACTTCTAACAGATCAGAACCGTCGCCAGGAAGTTTTCACTAGGGAGGCTTTACGTTCGTGAGGGGGGCTTTGCGTTTGTGCCGGAGGGCTTGATATTGAAAAGTTGATAAAATTTCCAATGATTTATAGTGTTTCATATTTCAATTTGGGGGGGATTTGTACTTTGTTTAGGGGGGATAAGCCCATCAAAACCCCCCGTGGCGACGGGACTGTAACAGATACTGCCAGTTTGCATCAGAATTTTTGCTGTTTACATTATGTGGTATTTGCATGGTCCTAGAATTATTGGTAGAGTATTGACACTTTTTTCTTTTTAAATAAATGATGTCTGAATGCAGCAAATGTGATCTTTCATAACCTATTTCCTCAAACTTTCTGGAAGACAATTTGTCACAGCTACCTTAAGCAGGTAAACACTTCCATCAAAAGCAATATACAAGTGACAACGATTTAAGTTGAAACTGTATTTAGTTTTCTCCACAAACGTGATGTATTTGAATGAAGTATTGTGATACAAGACTGTCAGTCAAACAGTTTATATGTTTGATAAGTTCAAAATGCATGACCTGGCTACCAAACACACTGTGGTTTCCAACACCAAAAATTATCTTCTTCAGTCCTGTGTTTATAAACATGTTGCTAGTCTTCTACCCAACTCCAGAATCAGACAGTAAAGTAAAGTTTGAGCTAATAATACTTATCAATTTTTATACCGCACTGTTTGAAAAACTTTAATCTTACAGCAGGGTTTTTTAAGGTGTTTTAGGGACCCAATTCGGGTCCCTAGAATCAGAGAAAATTATCATCGGGTCTCTAGGATCAGAGAAAGCGCGTCCCTACAGGTCCATACCAGGTACCTAACATTTTCCTTAAAAAAAACCTGCTAACAGTCACTTTGCACTATGTTGACATGGTTGTTTCATCATAACGTGCAAATCTATTAATGGAAAACAACCACAAAATTGATTTTCAGAAATGTGGCATCTGTCTTTACTTTTGGAGATGCAACCGCACTTGACACCAATGTAACAAGAATAATTTATCAAACCTTCAAAAAGGAAGTTTTTGTCAACCCATAAACTCAGGATCACGAATGAGTCAATGAGTTAGTGGTACAACCTTGGTACTTAAAAACCCTAAAATTATAATGTAAATTTAATTGATCAGTGATATCAACACACTAGCAATGGAAAACACAAGTTCAATTTTTAGCCAAGTTGAAGAAGCTATCTACTAAAACAGCAAACTGATGTAAGCCCAGTCATGTTTGAGTATAAACGGCAGGTCCTTGCCAACAACTCAAGGGATGAAAAAACTGAATGGTTTTTTAAACTTCTTAAAATAATAATGCATCCAATGTCTCGGTGGATATTTTGGAAAAACTGTTTGAAGTGTTAAGAGGATAACTGCATGACAGGCAAACTTCAGTGCCACAGCTGGGTGGCAGTAACTGAGAATGAGATCAACTATGTGTGTATTTGGCCACTCTAGGTTAGCCTACTTAAGTTTTTAAAATGAGTCGATGCTAAAATCAATTTTGCTAAGATCAAAACGATCTATCAGTTTTGTTGTTTAGTACAATCTTCAATTGTATTTACAGCGTAACTATTCGTTTCATTATATCAAAATCTAGAGGTTAACTCAAAAAACCATCTATACGTTTTTTCGACGTCTGTACGCCAGATTTTACGAAGTTCATTGCGGCAGCGAATTTTTTATACCCACCATATACTTTACTCCGGTGATTCTCAGCGGTTTTTGCGTATTTCCCATGCGAACATCAGACACTTTCATTTCCTCCCCCATCATAAATCACAAATAAATACGTGTACAGTTTTAGAACCGGCCGTATCAGTGGTTCTCAACTAGGGAGCCACATGACTCAAGATAGGAATTTCTAGTTCTTCACCAAGGGAGAAGTATGTAAACAGCTAGTACGCAAGCCTACAAAGAGCAAGCATTAAAATTAATACAAATATCAGACCCTGCAGTAACAGAAACATTCAAAACTTGAAATCGCAATTTTTCCTACTCAGTCCTGAGTTCATCCCTTGGGCAAATTTAACCTCCCTCAGTTATTGGAACCGATGCTTTAGTCAGCAACCACACGAAAACGTCTGCGGTGCAGTAACACATACAAACAACTCTGAAGCGAAAACATGACACAACTACATACCGTATAAGAGTTGGTTGATTAGGATTGTCAAACGGAAACAAATCTGCTACAGTTTACGCTGGCTGCTGGTTGAAGAAACCGCTTCCTTAATGCCACATAGACAAGAGCATAAGCAGTATTACACACAGTGTACGCTTCTACTCCGTTGTCCAACTGCAATAGACCAGAACTTGTTAAATTAAAGATGCGAGCAAACTTTCCGACGAACACGATCACTTCTCTAACCACCGCCGTGATGAAACATGCTGTCCTCTAAACTAAGTCATGCGCGGATCACCACCACTGCGGAGCGTCAACAAACCAAGCTAGCACGTTGAAGCTGGATCACGTCAGAAACTAAGTGGCACGCAGCAATCACGCGGGAAAGGTGTGGCGAGAAAAATTGCTTGTGCCGAATGTCACGCGTGCAAGGCATGACTGAGCGGCGCGGAAGTCGCAAACTCAGCCCAGCTGAGAGCATACCGGTGCGTGTGAAACCGCGCTTTGCATGGTGCTTGTTCTTACAAAAGTTTTCTTCTTGCGGTATTTTCCGACCTATGCGGTAGGTTTACCTGGTAGAAAAGAGTGGAAGTTTTCGGTCTTGTTAAAATCTTTCTGAAAATGGAACAAATCACCAAACTGATGTGAACAGCAAACAAACCAAAGCGGTATTGGATTGCAAAACATATATTTCGCACGAGGTTGGACGCACAGGCAACGGGTGAATTGACGTTTTACGTATACACACAAAAGCAAGGTCATTGACCTGAGAACGAGCTAGAATCTTTATCTGGTTTTAACTTGGGAATTGTAGAAGGTATAAGTAGAGGGATTTTGCCTCTTATGGGAATATTTTCTTTCTTGGAACGCAGTGGTGCCGCTGATGCATTATATTATACGTGCCGGAATAAACACAATTGAATCGCATTTTCTAAAACCGGTGAGAATTCTATTGATAATGTAATTGCAAACGAACAAGATTGTGATCTTCGGCTCGGAAACGATTGTCCGATGTTTTTCGAGTTGAGGACATGCTTCGGAATACTTGAAATATTTGCCGAAATTTGCAAAAATTTACCCAACTCTAGATATTTTGTGGTCGCATTGAAAATAATGGCCCCATGGTCTTCAACATGACTAGTGGAAATTGCTTGGTGCAGTAAAGCATAGCAAATTTATGAGAACGCAGCCAAATATTTCCCAATTCCATCGTTTCTCTGACCATCTATTAGCTACGGAATATTTTAGCAAACATTTTTTAGATTTCTTATATGTGCTTTACAAATTACAATATAATTTTGTAATACGTGGATCATCATTCATTGTTTAAGTCTGTATAAAAATCATTGCAATTTGTTACGACTGACAACACAAGCAAGCATCTTAAATTTTACCTTTTCCTTCGCTTCCAATTTGCGATTTCGCCTTGAATGGCAACGAAGCAGTTTCACACAATCACCAAATTTATTACGTTTTGCCGATGAAGGCAAAAGCTTTGACCGATTATTGTCTGTTTGTCGCGGACTCATTGTCTTATGTCACGAAGGTTAGTGAAAGAACACAAGCACACGAAAATGGTCGGTCGTAGGTGATGGTTCAGGTAATGGAAAACTTGTTTATTATCACCGGAAACATGAACTACAGAATATCATGGGCGGGCAGCATAGAATTTTTACTTTTTGCCCTCGCGAACCCCTTTCAATGCACCCAAAACCGCTAAGGACCCTTCGATTTGGAAACGTTTTTTCGATTGTTGAGAAAATAGATTTGGTCGCTTCTTAGCGTGAGCAATGTGTACAGTACTGTGTGCAGTGCATAGAATCGCCACAGAACACACAACTAACCAAACAAAACATACGCTAAGCTTCAAAATAAAAGGTTTCCACCGACCCTACGAAAATTCTTCACGGACCCAGCCGGGATGGACATTAGATTTCAGGGGCCTGAGGCAAACTCTCAAAAAAGGGCCCTAAAACATCGCCACTGCGGAAGGTAGATGTGGGCATTCTTGAGCGAAAAAGGATAGTCTAATTGAATAAAAATAATCGAGTTTGAAACAGGTCCATGTTTGAGCACACACAATTTGCGAGTTCATGTGTACAATATCTGGTCTTAAAAATGAGCCCCTATCCCCTATATTTGTTCAAGTTATATCAAAAAAGGGACCCCTATATTTTGCACATGCTATGCAGAAGTTTATTCACTGATATCAAGTTAAATTTTTATTTTGTGTGGGAATTTGCTTCTGCGTGAAAGTCCATTTCACACTGTAAATTGTTTGAAATCATTTGATTTTAAATTGTTCTTTGTCTACACATTAAAGTTGCTGAGGGGACCCCTTTGGCGCATTTGCGAATAATTTTACCGGAGTTATTCAACGTCGTACAAAAGGAGGAAAACTGGCACGCAGCGAATCTTTGGGTCAGCGAGGGGACTACCGGGGTCATGCGGATACTGCGCTTTCTGCGGTAAGTTTGGCAAATATAATGAAAACCTGGTTGCTCAAGTATCTGCCCTGCACTCAAAAGGCAAATGTTTCCTTCTACGGCAAGTCCTAGTTTGTGACTTGTGTTTTATGCGGGGAATAGCATGCAGGACAGACTGTTAACAAATTTTCGAAATATAGAACTTAGAAATTATTGATGCACTAAAATCCTTTGTAATTTACAGTTTCTAGCAGTCAAATGCTTCAATAAACTCATACCTGAATAATCACCTGTTTGAATCACAAGCATATAAAATAGTTAAAACTAATTGCGTCAACTCACACGAAATTAGCTCGCAAAGGCTTGCAGCTGTATATGTTGTGCATAGTTAAACAAAAAATTAACTTAACGAAGTAAGATCCACATGGGGCATTTGTTCAAGTTGTCCCGCAAAGTTTCAAAGTTTGTTCCATACTTATGGGTCGCCTGCTATACGAACAATATTCGGAAAGACAAAAAGTTTCATTATCCTGCTGTACGTCGGAATGTCCTGCACGTCATCATATGACTGTGCCTTTGCCCTTTAATCCACTTCCTTCAAGTGTGCCATATAAACTAATTGCCGCACTCACGGGAGGTTGATTAACAGCAATGTGGAGGGTCACAATCGGTAAGCTTTTGTGTTAATCCGCTCTCACTGCAAAAGTAATCAGCTAGTTAAGCTAGTTTATAAGGATTAAGCAAACCTTTATTGCCTTTGCCTCACAGTAATCTGAATCCCGACTGTGTTTTCTCACACGAATGAGGAAGAGCCTGATTGGATTGGACTGTAATTTCCAAGTTGATTAACAACCTCTCACAACGGAAATTTTTGAAAAGCCATATGCGAAAATGCACGGTGCTTTACGTTTGAAAGGCTAGACCCATTTACCATTAAAACTACGCACAGATCTCACCATCTGTACCGTCTAGTCTACTTCAGTGATAAACTACAAGTGCTGCCGAACAGCTTTCAGCCTTCCACAATAGTTTAAAAATCAGATTTTTGCAAAAAACGTTTGCATACCACTGATAAAAAGCATAAATGTTCCATTTTCATCATGCCAAGTTTCAAAGTGTAGCAAAACGATAGTAAAAATTTGTGCAAATGTGAACAAAACTTTCAAATCAAATCCCGGGCGTAACTTCTTTCAAAATATTATGGATGTCTTGCGTTCTTTGCTTGATTTGTTTCCGAACGAACTGGCGCACGATTTATTTATTTTTACACAGACAGTTTAACACGTTGCTCTTATCAAAATTCATAGGAGCGTGACAAGTGTCATACAAGAATTGCTGATGTTAGTAGCAGCAAGTAGATACAAAGTTTTAAAGTCTAGCACTCAGGTTTTACGAATTGTTGATTTTACTAACTCATGAATTTTAATTGCCGCAAAAATGAAAAGCAAATACCAAGACAGAAAAATTTTGGATTTGCATAAATCTTTACGCAAAGCTTTACGTATGGGGCTAGTAAGTACGATAAATGTGTCTTTTTCGGAAATATTTTGCGTTTGATCATAAAGTACTTCGCTGTTAAAAAAATACTTCATTACTCACAAGTATCACTATCAGAAGTTGCAGCACATTTTTACGAGAGGACTAAATCAAGCCTCATATCACAGCCGTGGATGACTTGCCATTTAGCAGTATGTCGGTGCGTCTCCGTCATTATTTGCTTTGTGTATAAAACGATACTTCCCGCGTAAAGGCCCTGTCGCTCTCAGTTTCTGCTTTCATCACGCTTCGCCTGAGCCATCCTGCTAGTTTTATATACGTGGTACTTTTTAACCTTCATGGCAATGTTTCTTTAAGTGCTGCCCACCACCATCCACACACGCCCAATGTGGGTGACAGTATAGTTCCACTCTTACTGGTGAACGTGGTAGACACGCAATCTCACACTTAGCTATCGTTCGCACGTACATAGAAACTTCGTGCGTCGCTTGAGCTTCTTCGCTCATATGCGCCGTTCTTCTTACGACGTGCTTGGCTGCTACAACGCGTTTTCTCACTGGCTATACCTGATCAATAATGATATATTCTGTAGTAGGCTACAGCAAGCGTCTGATATCTTCACCCTCATTTCTAACTGCTGTGGAGTCAGTGGTGGATCCAGGAATTTTGGGACCGGAACAAAGATTTTGAGAGGGGCTTTTCACCAGAAAGAGGGTCTCAGGCTTCTTGAAAAATCACAGCAAATATGAGCCTTATATATATCGTACCATGGGCGCAATTCTGTTGTAAAATGTGGGGGACAGGTTGGTGTGAAACCAATATATTACGAAAGCTAAAGAGAAAATGTGAGGGATATGGCATATTATATCCCCACTGTTTGAAAAAGTGGGGGGACGCGTCCCCCGTGTCCCCCACCTAATTGCGCCCATGCATCGTGCTATATGCATATTGCATATCCTACTATTTGAAACTACTCTTATATTCAACAATAATAACCTCTTGGAAGTGTGCTAATTTTACAGAATGCTGCTTCAGTTCAAAGCGTTAGTACAGTAGTTTTTTTTTCTGTTCATCACTAATTCAGCAACGCGCTTCAGATTGTTTAGGTTCTGACTTAACAAAGGCCCCCATCACACAGGCAAAAAAGCATATCATTTGTAGTACACACTGCAAAATCATGTGCTGAAATGGTCGTTTTTTCCATGTTAATGGCCACGTTCACGTATACGAAATAGACTTGCACCTCGCGCATGTGTTTCTTTGTTTGAAATAAATTATTCAAGCTCCCTACACTACCTATTACAAAAAAGCAAAAAAGTAACCTTGCTCAAAACTTTGATAATGTGCTAATTGATCATGATACAACAAAAAACATCTAATGAAAGTTTTAACACTGAATCCCTGAGAATTTCTTAATATACACCCAGGGTTTCTAGATATCCCTGTTTACACCACTTGATAAGAACAGTATGATGTAATCACTAATCAGCAATGTTTAAAAGGATAGTGTTTGATTCAAAACTTAAACAAGCACAATCAGAAAACCTGGACCTCGCTGCGGCATCAGATATGTCGTTGGTTGTCATGGAAGAGCTGCAAGAAAAGCGCGAAGGTGGAAATGCTTTTGAGGAATTGGAGAGAAATGCTGCGAAATATTGTGCCAATTGGAAAATTCCTGCAACAGAAAACAAACGACGAAAAAAGTTGCCACAGTGGCTGAAAAATTATGTCGTTACAGA